>Ga0209986_10000140_pt1 | contig 64600 bp, 63 predicted proteins | sample BlataG_FD_183168 | JGI IMG/M metagenome (GOLD analysis project Ga0209986, IMG submission 183168) | Deep subsurface microbial communities from Black Sea to uncover new lineages of life (NeLLi) - Black_00105 metaG (SPAdes) (version 2) | ecosystem: Environmental > Aquatic > Marine > Oceanic >... | reverse complement strand
GGCGACCAGATTCGCCAGTTGGTCGGCGACAAACCCCTGATCATCATCCTCGACGAGCTGGAGTCGTGGTTTGGCCCCATCGAGAAACCGTCGCGGAGGGAACGCAACCTGAACTTCCTGCAAAACCTGACCGAGATGGCCCAGGACCAAAACCTCAAGCTCATCGTCCTGGCCTCGCTCTATGGTCGTGACCAGCAATTGCTGGGGCGCATGGGCCGCGAGAGGATGTTCCTCAAAGACCTGGGAGCCGAGGAAGACAAGGCCAGGGTGGTGCTCTTTCGACTGTTCGAGGAGATTGACCAGGACCAGGCCCGGCGCACGGTTGACGACTACGTTCAGACTTATGCTGCCATGGGTGACCAGGTGGGTATCCCCGCCGGTACTTTGGACAGCTACCGCGCCAGGATGCTGGCCTACTATCCTTTACATCCTGAACTCATGGACGTGCTGTTCCAGGTGTACGGTGCCTGCAAGGACTATCAGAACACCAGAGGCATCCTCTATATTCTCTCCGGCGTGCTGCGCCGCTGCGCCAGCGAACGCGACCTGTTGTTGCCCTCGGACGTAGACCCCAGCTTCAGCGAAGTCCACGATGATCTGTATCAATTAGATCCTGTCCTGCTGGCCCGGGCCATTGACGACATCCGACGCAACAAGGATGAATTGCTGGCCTCGGACATCCTGTCTACGATTCTTCTGCGCTCGTTTGTGCCGGAGATGGCTGGCGCCGATGAATCCCAGGTATTCTTGGGCTGCCTGCGTCCTGGCCTGAATGTCAACGAATTGCATCGTGTGCTGGCCAAACTGGAAGCCAACGCCTGGTATCTGTGGCGTAGCGAGGACCGGTACGTTATTCGGCCCGAGGAAAACTTGCCGGTCAGCATCAACTCCCGCGCAGCGAGGCAGTTGCAGGACAAAGGATCACAAGCAGCAGCTCTTAAGTTGCGGGATCTGATCGCCGACCTGGCTGGCGGTACCAGCCTCAACACCTTCGTCTATCCTCTCGATGAAATCGCAGATGGCCGTCAGATGAAAGCCGTGATCTCTACGAAGTACATGGACGACGACGCCATCCGCGACGAGATTTACTTTGGCAAGGAGTGGCGCAACACTCTGGTCTTGATCCGCCCCAAAAGCGCTGGCGACCTGACCGAGAACACCAGCTTCCTGATCAGTGCCCAGCGACTGCTCGTCTGCGACGACCTCAAGGGTAAGTTGGAGAAGGACAAGCGGCCCCAATTGGCTAAGTACAGACAGCGCGAAGAGGGCGACCTGCGCAGCAAGCTCAAGAGCGCCTACGGAGAGTGGATGAAGCCGGGAGGACGACGCGACAAGATCTATTTCCGTCCCATCGAGTGCGACCTGGATACGACGGCCATCCTGAATCAGGTGCGTGAAGCCTTTGGGGCCGAGATACTGGATGACGCCATCCGCGCTGAGCTGGCTGAGGCAGCCGAAGAGGGCAAGCGATTCGACGAGCTACGGCTCTTGTTCCTCAAGCTGCTGGGTGGGCCCGTGTTGGTCGAAACCGAAGACTTGCGCAAGCGAGCCCGCGCCCTCTGCAACGAGGCCGGTGAGATCGTAATGGTGCGGGGAAAGACTTTCTACAATCAACAAAACCCTGCCCCAGCCACCTTCGCCGAAGACGTGGTGCTCTACCTTAAGCAGTACGGCCCCAGCCCTCCTGCAGAAGAGGTCGGCATCACCGAAGCCGAAGGCCCGCCGGTCGAATATCCTGAGAAGAAGCCCCCTGAGGAGGCAGAGGAGGTCGAGGTAAAGGAGCCGCGTCCCGGCCGCCAGTTGGTAATACGGACCGAGGCCCATGCCACGCCATTCAGCCTGCAAACCGATGTGGAGGGCAAGCTGCGGGGTGGAGACCGGGTGACTGGTCTGGAGATTGTGATTGAAGGACAGGGTTTGGAGGAGGCAGGCTCTCTGAGTGAGCTGCTATCCGAGCTGAGAGGCAAAGGGGGACAAACTCAAGTCAACCTGAAGTTGGAGCTGACGCTTGCCACCCCGCAGCATAAGCAAGAGATATTGAAGCTGTTGGACCGTCTACCCATTCCTGTGGATGGCCAGGTCAGAGCCATCTTGGAGGTCGAAACCGATGAAGCAAGTTGACGAAGCTGCGCTGGCCCGAGAATTGATCATGGCCGATGACCCGCTGGCCGTGCTGTTTACCGCCCTCAACCAGGTGTGGCAGGCAGACGATGTGAGCGACGTCAACGCCTTCTTCACCAAACGCGAGAGGGAGACCAACCGGATGGAACGCTTTGTGCTGGAAACCTTTTTCGACGTGTACGATCTGCTGCTGGCCCGGGTGCGGCAGGAACGCAGCCGGCCGCGTTTCGAGGGGACAAGTGGGCCGATCATCATCCTGGATGGCTGCAGCATCCGTGAGGCGAACCTGCTCATGGGGCGGCTGAAAGAGGCCGGCTACCAGGTCGCCGACTACAGCTACGCTCTGTCCGAGGTGCCCTCAGGCACGCTGGCTTTTAACCGAAGTGCGTTTGGCACAGCGCGGGTGGCCAGTTTGCGCCAGTGGCGTCAGTATCAGGTGGTCAGCATCGAGTCTGGTCAGCCCCCCGCTCTGTTCCCTGCGGGGCTCGAGGTGTTGGTCTGGATCTCGTACCCTGACGAATTACTGCACAAGGTGCGGGGCGAGGCGGTCACTCCTCAAGAGGCTTTTGACAAGACGGTCAAGGTGTTGCTGGCCACGCTGGACGGGCTGGAGGCTGACGAGTTTCTGGTGACTTCGGACCACGGCTATCTGTACGTCGAGAACGCGACGCTGTTCTGGAAGGCATCCAGAGGCGACGAGAAGGCGTTGCGCCAGCTCTTCGGTGGGCGACGGGCAGTGGCGGCCGGGAAGCTAGGACCGGAGTTCGACAAACTGCGCCAGGTGCCCAGGTCTCGCACCTATGCCCTCTTCGACGACGAAGGATGCTACGTGCAGGGCCGCTATCACTGGAGCGTACAGGGGCCGGCCTCGGACATCGCTCACGGTGGCCTGTCCTTGATGGAGTGCCTGGTGCCGGTGATGAAGGTAAGGAGACAGAGATGAAAACGACAACAGAAGAGAAGGAATTGGCAGAGCTGTATGCCGAATTTCAGACGAGGACAAGCAGTTAGCAGAGATGGGGATGTCCCATTATGCTGCCCTTCTTGAAATCGAGGACCGAGGTGAGGTGTTACGTTCGTATCTGGTGACTACGGGAGGTGTCTCGACCATGACTGAGAACCAGAAAGTCCGCTTTGAAGAACGACCAGCTTGGCGGAAACTGGTCACGCCATGTCTCACGCGAACAAGGCCGATTTACAATTGGTTTGTTTACCCTCACAGTTTTGATAAGCAACTCGTCCAAGAACTCCTTGCTGAAATGGGAACCGGTCCGGGTCAAACCGTCTGGGACCCCTTCGTTGGCGCGGGTATGACGGTGCTGGCCTGCAAGCAGCTTGGTATTTCTGCATATGGCACTGATTTGTTGCCCATCTCTGTCCTGGTATCGCGTGCCAAGATATGCGATTATCACCCAGATACACTTAGCAATGCTCTGCACTCATTCACATATCGAATACGGAAAGACACCCAGGACAGGTTTGCCGACATCGCTATCGTCCGCAAAGCTTTATCGTCGCGCATCCGTCTCCGTATTTCATCGCTCCTTGAACAGATCGAGGCCCTTGATGAACCAGTCAGGTTATTCTTCACTGTGGCGCTGATCAGTATTCTTGAGGATCTGAGCTATACCGTGAAGTCTGGGGGTTGGTTACGCCTCGACTTTGACAAAGATGTCTCAGAAAGAGAAGTCAAGTCCCTGTTCGTGCAAAGGGTCAGCATGATGCTAGATCACGTCAGGACCTCAATGGGCCCGGTCACGCTGTCGCCCTGTCAAGTTGATGTGTGGATTGGGGATGCCAGGTTCGAACGATTACCGCAGCCAGTCAATGCAGTAATCACCTCGCCCCCGTATTTAAACCGGCATGATTATACGCGCGTTTTTGCTCTCGAACTTGCTCTGGTGGCAGTCAATACTAATAAGGAGCTTAAGAAACTTAGATACCAGACTTTGCGTTCACATACAGAGGCCAGAGCGCCGAAGCAGACTAAGCCAAATGACTATCAGCCTCCCGTGCTGTTAGACAGAGTGCTGAAAGACATTGAAGCCAGAGGAGTCAACAATGCACGCATCCCTAAGACCATTCGAGGTTATTTTGAGGACATGTATCACGTGCTCATGTCAACCAGAGAGAACCTTGAGTCAGGCGGAGTAGCTGCTTTTGTGTTGGGCAACACGAGATTCTCCGGGGTGATGATCCCGGTTGATCTCATTGTGGTGGAGATAGGGCGGAAGCTGGGATTGGAGCCACAGAAGATAATCGTCGCGCGCTATCGCGGCAACAGCGCCCAGCAGATGCGAGTCTACGGGCGCGAGGAGGCAAGGGAGAGTGTTATCATCTTCCGCAAGCCATAGCTATCCGTTTGAACTGGATGGGAAAATACCCCCTCGTCGTGTCTCTTTCAAGGTGCTCCGCAACCTGCTGGCCTACCTGGGCCGGATTGGAGGAGCCACCTATTCAGCCATTGGTGAGAAGCCATCTGCTGAACTTAGGCTCATACTGGTGACAGACGCGGGCAAACCAATGGGGCGTTCCACGCGCTATCATCATCTCAACGCGCTAAAGATCCTCGGCCTGGTGCATAAACGAGGGAACTTATACACCCTCAGCCAGGCCGGCAGCGAGATAGCAGCCTCTCATAACGGCGACGATGTCCCACTCGAAACGGAGACGTTGCGAGGATTCCGGACAGCCATCCAATCCTGCGATCTTGTGCGCCGGAACTTCTTCGTTCTCTTCACTGGAGACCCCTCTCTCGACCTTCTGAAACATGGTGCCCCCGTGGGTTTCTATCCGATCCCCGGGGAAAGCGTCTATGGGCTAGAGTGCAGAGGTTGGAACGGCAGCCTACGGTTGTCCAGAGAGCAGACAGTGGGGATCATGTGGGGTATCCGTCTGTGGTGCCTGGAGGTCGAGTTAATCGACGAAATCTTCATAAGACCTCAGGCAGAAGTATCTGCTGAAATGGCGAACATCATTTTCCCTGTGGATTCCGAGGCGGCTCAGCAGATGACACCGGAAACGTTTGGCAGGCTGTTGCTCCGCTATCTGCCTTTTGATCGCCCCATCTACGGTAACACAGTATCTATCTCCATTCCGCTGCTGCTCTATCGCCTCTGTCCAGCCGAACGGCTGCCCGTACGTAGAGCGAAATCGTTGTTGAAAAAATGGCTGACCCTCAACCAAGAATGGGCCTTTGTAGAAGCGCCATCGTATAGCGTGCTTGAGTCGGGCCGAGCCAGGAGAGGGTCTTCGCGTGCGGTATGGAGAAAGCAACAGCGGGTGTTTCTTGACGTAAGAGGCAAGTTATACTCCCGACTATTTGCATCGCGTGCTATATGGGAATCAGGAGGTACATATCATGCCAGTGGATAAACGGACAGTAGAGGAGGTCTGGGCAGAAGTTGCAAAGACCGATGCTTACATTCATCTTGGTCTACTTCGCAACCCTTTTCCAGCCAGCGGAGGCCCACCCACCAGCCCGGGGATACAGCCATACCCGGAAGTCTATGAGCAAATCACAAAGTTCTTCAAGGCGTTCATTCGGTCGCGCCAATCGCGGGGAATGGTTCTGTTGGGCGACTATGGCACTGGCAAGACCTATCATCTGCGTTGGATAAAGGGTCTGCTAGAGGCAAAATCGGATCAAGTAAACATCCGAGTGGTCAGCATTGAGACACCAGGGCTTGAGCCCTATGACCTCGTGCGGGGCATTCTGACCCAAATTGGTGATCAAGAAATCGCCAAGGCGGTATGGGTGCTGTTGCTCCCAGCGATCCGGGCCCGAATTCAGACTGAGGGGCAAGCCTTCTTTAAGCGGTTCGCTGTAGGGAAGGTCAAACCCAGACGAGGACCGGCACTCTCTCTGGAGTCAGTGGGCTTCGATGTGCCTTACGTCCATTTGGGTGAGGAAACCTTGCTGGATCACCGTGAATTTTTGAGCGCTTTCGATAAGTCGGGAGCACTCAGCCGAGAGAGATTACGTGATGAGTTTCTACCTTCGCTGTGTGGTCCCCAACCGGATGGAGGCCGTCCCATCACTGACAACATCGCTGTCGCCAGAGAGCTGGCCAATCTCTGTTTCTTCGCTGGCGCTCCGGCGCTTTCCTCATGGGAGAGATTGACCATCCCGGGCACCAAGAAGAGTCCGTTTCCCCCACGGGGCGAGCCGGAGTTTCTGCAAGCCATCCTGAGACTATTGATCGCGACAGGCACTGAGTATTTCGTGCTTCTGCTGGACGAGTTTGAGAAGGTTCCGCTCATGGAAATTATGACACAGCGTGAGATGAAGCGGTACCTCGACACGGTACGGATGCTGGCGGACAGGGGTTGGCAAGAAGAGGAGCTGCCGTTCGCCTGGGTCATCGCTTCTCACGACGAAGCCTGGGATCTCGTCCGCGATAGACTCAGCCAGGCACTAGCCGAGCGATTCCCAGTAGAAGTCCACTTGCCCCGGACGCACGATCCGGACATAGCACGCTACCTGGTATCACAACACCTTGCTTTGACTCGCTTGAAAGAAGAGCCGCCTGGCAGTCTGAGCCCCTTCCCGCCCAATTTCCTTGAATTGATCCCGCCTCCTCTGCGGCATACGCCACGGGCATTGCTGACTATGTGCTATGAGCTTGTGGAAGAGGCAAGCGAGCCTGATCTGGGGGAAAAAGAAATTCCGGAGGCTTTCGTAACAGAGTTTCTCAGAAGGTATCGTATGCCGTTTGAGGAAGGGAGCGACCTGAGCGATGAATCCCGTTAGACCACGCAAGTCTCTCTATCTCGACACAATGTGTTTTATCTACGCCCAGTCGTACCTGGCCAGACCCGCAGGCGCGCCTGATCGGGATTACTTCAAGAGGGGAGAAGACTACATCCGCTGCTTGGAAAAGTGCAGAGATGAGAGCATACGAGTCTTCTCCACCGATCTGGCTTATCTGGAGATGCACCATAACTACCACGAATGGGCCTGGCACAAACAGGCATTGGAACAGGGTGCTCCCTTGGGGTTGATTTTCGGCAAGAGTCGCCGAATGGACCCTGAATTCTTCAAGCAGGTCCTCACCCCCGAAGCGCACAAAGAAGTGTTGGATGCTACAGTGCTTTGGCTCGAAACGTGGGAGTTCAAGGACCTCATTGAATTCTGCCCTCCCGAAGAGATACCCAACTGGTTTCTCATCGCGAGGCGCATCTATGCCAGGTGGATGGAGACAGTATTGGATTGCCTGCATCTGGCTGCCGCCATCGCTCTGGAGTGTGACTACTTTCTTACCCAGGATAAACCCCTGCGAGAGCTGATCGCTGCTATGAGGCAAGACAAGATGTTCCGAAAGGAACTACAGAGAGACCTTGGTATCTCAGAGGATTATGCCCTGCCTGATGCAGTGAAGGCGCAGACATTCGATCCGAAGACCCGAGTTTAAACGCAGTCCCAAGGAGCCAGACTGATGTCTTATATTGAACACGACTTGCCCATCGAAGGCTTGAACAAAATCGCTCAGAAAGAGGGCAACGCCAAGAAGCCCATCTACCAGATGCACAAGTGGTGGGCGCGGCGGCTGGGCAGCGTGTTCAGGATGCTGATCCTGGCGGCGTTCGCCGAGGATGACATCCACCCCATGGAGCTGTGGCGGCGCTTCTACACCCGCAACCAACTGACCGTGGAGCACGACGGCAAGCGCGTGCCGCCCATTATCCTCGATCCCTTCATGGGCGGGGGCACGACCATCGTCGAGGCGCTGCGGTTGGGCTGCAAGGTGATTGGGGTGGACCTGAACCCGGTGGCCTGGTTCGTGACCAAGAAGGAGGTCGAGCCGGTGGACCTGGACGACCTGGACGCGGCCTTCAAGCAGTTGGAGAAGACCGTGGCTCCGAAGATCCTGCGCTACTATCGCACCACTTGTCCCCTGGGCCACCAGGCCGACGTGATGTACGTCTTCTGGGTCAAGAAGGTGACTTGCGTGGGCTGTGACCAGGACGTGAACCTCTTTCCCTCGTTTCGCCTGGCGACCAAAAAGGATGTCCACACCGTCTTCTGTCCCGCGTGCCGTCATGTTTTCCAGGTAGACAGCCTGCGTGATGAGGCCCGATGCGAAGAATGTGGCCAGACCTTCGTGCCTGGCGAGGGTTATACCAGCCGGGGCTACTACACCTGTCCTGCCTGTGGGCAGCGGGAGCGGGTGCTGGAGGCAGTGAGGCGGAAAGGAGGCCCGCCCGAAGTAGAGATGTTCGCCATCGAGTACTATTGTCCCACCTGCGAGCGAGAGGGCTACGACCGCCGGGGCTACAAGCCGACCGACGTTGAAGACCTGGCCCTGTTCGCCGAGGCCAAAGCAGAGTTCGAGCGACGGAGAGACGAGTTGCTATTCCCCAGACAAAGAGTGCCCCAGGGGATGAAGACCAGAGACCTGCTGAACTACGGCTACAAGTACTGGCACCAGATGTTCAACGAGCGGCAACTTTTGTGCCTGGGGATGCTGCTGGACGCCATTCTGCGTATCTCAGACGTGAATATGCGCGAACTGCTACTGATGACCCTGTCCGACGCCGTGAATGCCAACAACCTCTTCTGCAAGTACAATACCCATCGCTCCGAACTTGAACCGCTCTTTGGCCTGCACGCCTTTCATCTCATTAATCAGCCGATCGAGAACAACGTCTGGGGAACAAAGTACGGCAGGGGCAGTTTCGTCAGGTACTATCTCAAGACCCGCACGGGGAAGGAATACGGCATCAGGCCCTTTGAGCGAGACGGCGCGGTCAGACGGAAAACGGGCGATACGGTGACCGCACAGTTGGTCGAAGATTTCGCCAGTGTTCTGGCAGGTCAAGGCAACGGTCTTCTGTGGGCGCAGACCTCAGAAGACCTGTCCCCGATTCCCGACGGGGCAGTGGACGCTGTCATCACTGATCCACCATATTGCGATAACGTTATGTACGGCGAGTTAGCCGACTTCTTCTACGTCTGGCTACATCTGGGACTGGGAGACGCCTATGCCTGGTTTGAGCCGGAACTCTCGCCCAAGGCAAGAGAAATCATCCAGAACGAGGCACAAGAGAAGAACGAGGAGTTCTTCTTCCGCGGTCTCACCCGGGTCTTTAGGGAATGTCATCGAGTCTTGAACGACGACGGACTCATGGCTTTCACATTCCACCACAAGGAGACCTGGGCCTGGAAATCAGTCCTCAATGCCATCTTGGAGGCCGGTTTCTACGTGGCGGCTGTTTACCCTGTCCGGTCCGAGGGTCACACAGGTATTCACGGCGAGGTGGGCAACATACGCTACGACATTCCCTTCGTCTGCCGCAAGCGGAAGGGAGATGGACAAGCCGTCAGTTGGGAAGCGCTCAAGGACGAGATTTACTTCGCCGCCCAGGAGTCGGTGGAGCGGATTAAGACCTCAGGCCGGAGTATCTCGGACGCCGATCTGTTCGTCATCGCCATGGGCCGCTGCCTGGAGCTGTACTCCAAACACTGGCCCAACGTCCTCAAAAAAGGCCAGCAGGTGGACGTTGATCAGGCCGTGGATGACCTGGACGGCCTGGTGGACTCGCTTATCAAATCCTACGAGCTCAAACTCCTGCCGGCCAGCCTGGACGAGATCACCAAGCTCTACCTGCTCTACATTGCCGGCCAGAAGACAGTCAGCGCCGACGAGCTGCGCAAACGGCTAGTCACCGGCGGCGGCAGCCTGGACCCGTTCACCAAACGGGGATACCTGCTCACCAAACGTAAGCGCATGACGGTGGCCACTCCCAGCCAGCGCATGGCCTTCATCGAGCGGGAGATGGAACGGGATCGAGACCTGCCGGTCATTGACATCGCCCACCTCCTGTATGCCACCTACGATGCCGGGCAGCCCGTCCAGTGGTTCCTGGGCCGTTGGACCAGAGACGAACTCGTGGCCGTCCTCGAACACCTGTACCGCAAGAGCGGCGACCGGGCCTGGCGCAGCCTGGCCGAACTGACCCGTAGCGCACTGGCGCCAACACAGAAGCGGATGGTGTAGGAGGGATTGCTCATGGCGGTGAAGAACCTGCGTTCGGGGTATAACTTCGTGGAGCGCAACTTGTTGGGGAAGAAGATCGAAGACATCGAGGCCACCATGAGCATCGTCGCCTTCCTGCGGCTGTTGCGCCGTGGCGAAAGGCTCCCTTGTCAAGTGAAGGTGGAAGGGCTAGCCCGTCTCCTGCTGCGGATGCAAGACCGCGATTCCAGCCGCTTCCTTCGCCGTCTCCTCTCCGATGCCAGTGATACCCTCATGCAAAGCGGGTCTGTCATCCTCTTCCCCTTAGCCAAGATAGGCCAGAACGTGCACCCCAAACTCGTGGTGGACGGCAAGGACGTACGGTTCTATCACATCTTCAGCAAGGGGTTGAGGCAAGAAGACGTGGGGTATTTTCGTTGCCCGTTCACCATTTCTTGATGAAGTGAGGCCACAATCCCAACCATGAAAAACGCGACCAGTGATCTTTCCCCGCGATGGCCCAGGAAGTCAACTAGACCGCCTTGGAAGCCCTGCAGCCGAGACGGCCAGGGCCTTTGCTATTCTATTGAGCAGGAAAGGGATTGATCAGTGGAAGAACAAACGATCTCCCTGTACGTCAATGGCTCCCCCTATCAAATCGAGATCGGCCCCAAAACCACCCTGCTTGAGGTGCTGCGGGATGCAGGCCTGTTCCAAACTTAGCTGAGATTTGCGCCCAGCAACGCGAAACCGAGCGCCAGGCAGAGCCTCTGTTTCAGACGCTGCTGGATCGGGCGTTTCGGGGGGAGGTGTAACAGGAATACATAGTGAGGCGTCCTTTTCGTATCTAGCCACGAATCATATTGTTTCAGGAGGCAAGACATGCCCAGACACGACTTTTCGGCACTCAAAGCTCACTACCCGGGAATCATTGAGCAAATGTCCGCGACTTTCACCAGCCACCAATTCATCCTGAAACTTGCTCAAGAGTATCAAGTTCTGTACATTGAGGCGCTTTATGACTATCGGAACTCTGTCCATCGGAGAAGTCCAGCTCCCTTTCGGGTCGTACACCAAATTCTCTCTAGGCGTCTGAATAATCACCCTAACCTGGTTATTCGTGACGGCAACGACGACCAGAGCAAGGACATCTTTCGGCAACGCGGTGCGCCTGGCTGCGCCAGATGGCGGAAACGCGAGTAAGAGCACGCCCTGCAGTGCCCTACGCGGGCTCGGCAACGTGAAGTTGAGCGCCAGCCAGAGCATCTGTTTCAAACACTGCTGCATCGGGCGTTTCGGGCGGAGTTGTGATGAAGTATTCTTTACCAAAAGATCGAATGCCCGAAGCCGAGGTCACCCTACGCCTGGCGTTTCACCTTTTGGCACTGCCCGGCAGTCAGGGCGTCGAGAAGGTGGCCATAGATGGCGCCCAGGTAAAGGTCCACGGAGCTGAGATTTTCCCCATTGTGCCATTCCTTGCCGACATGGGTTGGAAGCAGGTAGAACAGATGGGGAAGAATGACTGGCAGGGATAGTATGAAAAGGGGGAGCAACGGCTTCAGATCGACGCAAAGTCGGGCGTGGGTGATGTTGTTGTCACTGTGGGGACCAAGTGTATACGCGCCGAGTGCAAGGGAGGGCCGTTGGTCAAAAAGCGAGGAAGTCCAGAGTACCGGATTCTCTGCCAAGCGCTAGGACAAGCCATCACGGTAGAGCAAGTCAATCCGAATGATGTCCTGATTGTAGCCGTACCACAGACCGACAGGTTCCGGCAACTTGCCCACAAGTGGCGGAAGAGACCGCTTGTCGGCCGCTCAGGAATTCAGATTGTGCTGGTGGGTCGGGACGGGACTGTCGAGGGACTAGATCTATACTGACGCTAGAAAACCTGCGTCGTTGCTGTCAGTGTTGACATGCATGTTCCGGGAGGAGTTATGAGAACCGTAAAGCCATCCGGTGATCTTGACACAGCTACCATCTTGGTCATCGGCCACGATCCGCGGTTGCAGCGCAGCCAAACAGAAGCCGAGGTTGCGTTCTTCTTTGACTATCTTGCACGTCCCCGCCCCAAATCTCGCTCTGAGGCTAAGAAGTACGACTTAGCAAAGGCCGTCTGGGACTACGTCAATGAGCTTGCCGGTCGTGACATACCGCTGGCAGAGCTATACGTCACCAACCTCTGCAACGAGTTCCTGGCGCACACACCGGGATCAGGCACGGTACTGATCCCCGATGACCAGGCTCAGCGTGGTGTGGAGCAGATTGCGCAGATTGTCGCTGATGGTCACTTCAAAGTCATTCTGCCCATGGCTGTGCAGCCGTTCTATCACCTGTGCCGGCTGGGCTTCATTGACGAAGACTCTGAGCTGGTGACACGTTTCATTGCTGCGGCACGCCCTCGTGCCTCCAAGGCGGCGCAAGGCATCTACGAACAGACCGGAAGGGCGCCTTTCTTGACTGTGTGCGGGCAGAGGTTTCATCATCACGCTGTGCCGGTTGTTCCCATTCTGCACGTCAAACAGTGGCCACTGAGTGACAGAACGATAATGTACAAAGAGCCCACGCAGCAAGCTCAGCAACAGATTCGGGCGGCGCTTCAAGCTTCTCCGGGCCTGGGGAAGTTATGAACATCCTTACGCCAGCGCTGACTGCCCTACGCCCCGCACAGGAGGCGAGCCCTTGACTCAATCCCAACCATCTATCACCAACACAACCCACACCCTGCCCTTCGACAAGCTGTCGCCGCGCGACTGCGAGCGGTTGCGCATCCAGCAACGCGAAGCCGAGCGCCAGGCCGAGCATCTGTTTCAAATGCTGCTGCATCGGGCGTTTCGGGGGGAGTTGTAGGGACCCGGCTCAACCGAGACCACTAGAAGAATGGACGGGGAGGACAGGGAACCACAATGACACTTGAGGCCGAGTTCCACCAGGCGATGATGGAAGTGTATGAAGTTGCGAAGACTCACGATTACTATGCCACCTATTTCAAGAGGATGATAGATGAGAATGGTGGTGTGAAGGCGGCTAAGACACTCCTTGCCAAGAGAGAAATCCAGTCAGGCCTTATGAGGCTTTGGGAACTCAATCTGCTCGATCATTCGATGGAAGCGGCTGTGTTGCAAGAGCGTTTCTCCCTACTGTTCACCGAAGCAGAAGTGCAGGAAGCCAGGCGGCGGCTAGAGCAATTGGGCTTCTTTTTGGGGAAGTAGCAGCCTGGTCAGGCTTCCTTCCCGCCATCCCTCATGGCCAGCCTTCGCCCGGCCGCGCGGAACGCCAGGCGGAGCATCTGTTACAGACGCTGCTACATCGGGCGTTTCGGGGGAAGTGCCAGAAGAGCTCCATCAGCTCAACATTGATTTGAGGAGGTAGATAGCGGTATGAGCGAGTATCAATATTACGAGTTCCAGGGCATTGACCGGCGCTTGACCCAAGAGGAACAGCAGGCCGTTGCGAGAGGCGAAGATACCGAGTTATAGAAAGGCAGTGTGATTCGATGTTCAAACCCAATTTCCAGCGCGCTGATCTTCTCATCGAGATAATCGGCCGCATCGAGGCGACACGAGCAGTGGTGCTACGTGCGCCGATTGCGGTACACTGGGAGTCCCACCTTCGCCACGAGGCCCTGATCCGCAGTGCGCACCACTCGACCAGCATCGAGGGCAACCCCCTCTCGCTGGAGGAGGTCACCGACTTGTTGGAGGGGCGCGAGGTGACCGCCCATCCGCGCGAGAAGCGTGAGGTTCTCAACTACGTCGAGGTGCTGGACTACATTGACCGCGAATACCAAAACCGTCCCGACAAGCCTGTCACTGAGGACACCATCTGCCAGTTGCACCGCCTCGTCGTGAGGGGCATCCTGCCCGAGCACGAGGTGGGGCGTTACCGGCAGGTGCCGCTGGTGGTCGGTATCCCGGCTACTCGCGAGGTCCGCTTCCGCCCGCCCGACTGGGACGAGGTGCCACACCTGATGGCCGACCTGGTGGCCTGGCTCAACAGCCCTCAAGCTAACGCGCTGATGCCCGTCTTGCAGGCCGGCATCGCCCACTACGAGTGCGTCCGCATCCATCCCTTTGTGGATGGCAACGGGCGCACGGCGCGTGCTCTGGCCACACTGATCCTCTACAAGCGCGGCTTCGACACCAAGCGGTTCTTCGCACTGGAAGAGTACTACAACTTGGATCGTCAATCCTATTATGAGGCGCTGGCCACGGCAGATCAGAGCGGTGATCTGACTGAGTGGCTGGAGTACTTTGTGCAAGGCATCGCGGTGGAGATGGTGCGCCTGGAGCAGCGCGTCAGTGCCCTGGGGCAAATCGTACAGCAGGCAGCGAGCACGGAGGTCGCTGCATTGGGCTTGAACACCCGACAGATTCGAGCACTGGAATTCTTGCTGCAAGAGCCTCGTCTGACGACAGCGCTATACAGTCAGTGGAACCGAGTGTCGCGCGCCACGGCCCAGCGTGACCTGGCCGACCTGGTTGCCAGAGGTCTGCTGCAACAACTGGGTGTGGGGCGGGGCACTCATTACGTCCTGCCCAGGCCGCGTCCTGAGGCCCCTCCTGAGCCCTTCGATAAACCCAGGACAGGCTTTGGCGAAGGGCCTGTCGAAGGGCCCGATGAGGCGTAAACCTCGCCCGATGAGGCGCAAAATGAGGCGAGAAGCGCAGAGAGGTGTCTGGGGCTAGAAATCAGGAATTGATCAGTGCAAAAACAAATAATCTCCCTCTACGTCAATGGCTCTCCCCATCAAGTCGAGATCGGCCCCAAGACCACCCTGCTGGAGGTGCTGCGGGATGACGTGCCAACGGGAGTTGGCCTACATCTCACGGGGACCAAGAATGGCTGCGGGCAGGGTCACTGTGGGGCCTGCACGGTCATCGTGGACGGTAGGGCGGTGCGCTCCTGTATCTACAAGGCCAGCCGCGCCGATGGAGCTCACGTGGAAACGATAGAAGGACTGGCGGAAGATGGCGAGTTGCATCCTCTGCAAGAGGCTTTCATCGAGCACGGGGCGGTGCAGTGTGGCTTCTGCTCTCCGGGAATGATCATGGCCGCCAAAGCCCTGCTCGACACGAATCCCCATCCCACCGACGAGCAGATCAAAGACGCGCTTAAACGCAACCTCTGCCGCTGCACGGGCTACACTCGCATCATCCAGGCCATTCGGGGAGCGGTAGAGGGTACGCCACCGCAACTCCCGGCGACAGAGAGTCCTCTGGCCGCAGTTGGGTGTCCCGTTCCTCGCCCCGATGCCAGAGCCAAGGTCACGGGCCAGGCGACTTTTGCCGCCGACCTCTACCTCGAGGGGATGCTCCACGCCAAGGTGATGCGCAGCCAGTATCCCCACGCTCGCCTCCTGCGAGTGGACACCAGCAAGGCCAAGGCTCTTCCCGGGGTGGCCGCGGTCCTGACCGCCGAAGATGTCCCCGGCGCTAAGAACCACGGCCTCGTCATCCCCGATTGGCCAGTGCTGGCCTACGACAAGGTGCGCTACGTGGGCGACGCCATCGCCCTCGTCGCCGCCGAGACGGAGGAGATAGCCGAGCAGGCGCTGGAGCTCATCCAGGTGGACTATGAGCCCCTGCCGGTGGTGATTTCCCCTCAGGAGGCTCTGGCCCCCGACGCTCCTTTGGTCCACGACGGCGGCAACCTCCTCAAGCACATCCGGGTGCGCAAAGGCGACGCAGAGAAGGGCTTCGCTGAAGCGGATGTCATCGTTGAGAGGGAGTATCGAACGCCCAGCCTGGACCACGCCTTCCTGGAGCCCGAAGCGGGCGTGGCTACGATTGACGAGGAGGGCCATGTCCTGAGCCCTCAGTCCTTGGGCCCTGTACTTGTCGCCCTTGGTCCTTTGGCCCAAGGACAAAGGGTCCAGGACAAGTGCCTGAGGACCAAGGGCCTGTCGAAGGGGAAGATCACCGTCCATGTAGGTTCCCAGATCCCCTTCGCCGACCGCCGCCAGATCGCAGACAGCCTGGCCATCCCCGAGGAGAAGGTGCGGGTGAAAGCTACCCAGGTGGGCGGGGCCTTTGGCGGTAAAGAGGACATCTCCGTGCAGATCCACGTGGCCCTCCTGGCCCAGGCCACCGGCCGCCCGGTAAAGCTGGTCTTCACCCGCCAGGAGTCCATGATCGTCCACCCCAAGCGCCACGCCACCACCATCCGCCTGAGGACGGCGGCCACCAGCGATGGCCAGCTCACCGCCGTCCGAGCCGAGATATACGGCGATGCCGGAGCCTACGCCAGTTTGAGTGAGCACGTGATGACCCGCACTGCCACTCATGCCGCCGGCCCCTACGATGTGCCCAACGTGGAGATAGATTGCTACGCTGCCTACACCAACAACGTTCCCGCGGGTGCCTTTCGCGGCTTCGGGGTGCCTCAGTCGGCTTTCGCGGTGGAGAGCCAGATGGACATCCTGGCGGAGGAGCTCGGCCTCTCGCCGTTTGAGCTGCGGCGGAAGAACGCCCTGCGGGTAGAATCCACCACAGCTACAGGTCAGGTGCTCAGGGAAAGCGTGGGGCTGCTGGAAACCATCGGCAGGGTAGAAGAAGAAATACGCAATACCCAATACCCAATATCCGATATCCAAAGCGGTTGGGGCATCGCTTGCGCCTACAAGAACGTGGGCCTGGGTGGCGGGGCGGCAGACTGTGCCGGTGCCGAGGTGGAGCTTACTGACGATGAAGGCCAACTTGGTTGGCACGCCATAGTGCGAGCCGGGGCGGCCGAGGTGGGGCAGGGGCTGGTGGGAGTGCTGGCCCTGGTGGCGGCTGAAGAGCTAGGGCTGCCCTACGATCAGGTAGAGGTGCTGGTAGCCGACACGGACCAGACCCTCGATGGTGGTGCTACCACCGCCTCACGTCAGAGCTTCATCACCGGCAACGCGGTCCGCCTGGCTGCTCAGAGAGTGAGGGAGGCTTTGGCTCAGGCCGCCTCTGAGGAATTGGACGCTCCGCCTGATAGCCTGGCTTTCAAGGATGGCCGCATACACGCCGGTGAGAGGTCCATCTCTTTAGCCCAGGCCGTCGCCCTCGCCAAAGAGGAGGGGCGCGAAGTGCGGGCCTCGGTCGTTTACGAGGCCCCCAAAACTGTTCCCCTGGGCGAGGTCGGCGACATGCACTTCGCCTTTGGCTATGCAACCCAGGCCGCTCTGGTGGAGGTGGACATAAACACCGGTCACGTGAAGGTGCTCAAGGTCATCGCTGCCCACGATCTAGGGAGGGCTCTCAATCCCCTGGCCGTGGCTGGCCAGATCGAGGGAGGGGTGGTGATGGGCCTCGGCATCGCCTTGCAGGAGGAGTTCGTGACGGAGGAAGGCGTCCCCACGAGCACTTCCCTGGCCAGGTACAAAATACCATCTATCGAGCGCACCCCGGAGATCGTGCCCATTATTGTGGAAGACAAAGCGTCCGAAGGGCCCTACGGAGCCAAGGGGATAGGGGAGATTCCCTCCATTCCTACAGCACCAGCCATCATCAACGCCATCTACAACGCCACCGGTATACGCATCTACAGTCTGCCGGCGACGCCGAAGAGGATTTTGGCTGCTTTGGAGGAAGCATTGTCTGAGGGTGATGCAGTTTAAGAAAATCAATGGGACCGATGATGATAACGAAGCAGGCCGACGATACATTCGTTGGCCTGCTTTTGTCTGGACAACACGCAGTAAACAACGATCCAACCTTCAAGCGAGCCACCGCTTGCTGGAAGACCCGACTGCGCCAGCTTAGGGTCTGTAAAGAAATAAGTTCCCCAATCGGTGTCATTGCGAGGAGCGTTTTTCTTGCGACGAAGCAATCTCCTTGCTGAACAAACGTGGGGATTGCTTCGCAAAAAGCGCTCGCAATGACATCGTGTCGGGAAGTTACTCTTTAACGAAGGCTTAGTGCCTCATCGAGCTACGGTACCCCAGCCAGGCGAAAAGGATGAGACCAACCACACTTATCACAACCGACCAAGGCCCAAATGTCAACACGGTTGGCGCCTGACCCACCATTACGGCAATTCCGGTATAGGTGGCCAGCAGAATAGCGCCGACCACTCCCGCGATCGTCCACTCTCTCTTTGTTCCGGCCATCAACTCCCGGCCAGTTCTCAGCCTAATCGCGGTGAAAGTGAGGAAAGTGCCAAGGGCACTAAGCCCTGACAGTGTCATGACCTGACTGCCACTCAAACCAAGGCTTTCGTGAATAAGAGCAAGAAACAGAAACACCACGTACCCTAGCGCTATGGCCCTAATTATCTCTTGCAGCAAGAGCTGTCTCAATGTCATGAGTCCCTCTTCTAACTTATGGTGGCTGGCGACATTGTCAACAGGCGCAGGGGTTGCATAGTTACCCCTCCTTGAATTTGAGGTGGGAGTGCGGACGCAAGTCCGCAAGCAGGCTTGCGCCTGCACTCCTCTAAATCAGGAGCCTCTGCTCCCCTGCCCCCTTGCTCCCTTGCTTTTATACGAGCCTCACAAACCTTCGCTTGCCCACCTGGAGGATCGTCTCCCTATCTGGCGTCACTGTTTCCTCGATGCTCTCCACTTTGTTCCCATCCAGGCGCACTCCGCCCTGAACGATCAGGCGGCGGGCCTGGCTCTTGCTCGGTGCCAGACCAACCTCTACCAGCAGGTCCACGATGTTCTGGGGTGCAGCCAGCTTGTGGGCAGGCATCTCTCTGGGCAATTCCCTTTTCTGGAAGACCCTCTGGAAGTGGGCGTCGGCGCGGGCTGCCGCCTCAGCATCGTGGTAGACGGTGACGATGTCCCGAGCCAGCATCATCTTGGCATCCATGGGGTGCAGGCTCTCTGTGGCTATTCGTTGCTCGATGTCAGCGATCTGGGCTGGTTCCAAGCTGGAGAGGAGGTCGAAGTAGTTGCGCATGGCGTGATCGGGGATGCTCATCACCTTGCCGTACATTTCCTCAGGCTCAGCCAAGATGGGAATGTGGTTGCCCAGGCTTTTGGACATGCGCACCACACCATCGGTGCCGGGTAGGATGCCCATGATGATGGCGATCTGGGGCCGCTGGCCGAAGGCTTGCTGGAGCTTGCGCCCGGCGACGAGGATGTTGAAAAGCTGGTCGGTGCCGCCCACCTGGACGTCGGTCTCCATGGCCACGGCGTCGTAGCCCTGCATGAGGGCGTAGAAGGTCTCATGGAGGTAGATAGGGTCACCCCTGTCCCAGCGCAGGCGGAAGTTCTCCCGGGCGATGAACTGTTGCACGGTGAAGCTGGAGGCCATCCTGATCAGATCAGCCAGCTTCAGGTTCAGCAGCCACTCCGAGTTCAAGCGGATGCGGGTCTTCTCTCGATCCAGGATCTTGAAGGCCTGCTCAGCGTAGGTGCGCGCGTTGGCCTCGGCCTCTTCCAGCGTGAGCTGTGCCCGTACAGAGTCCTTGTCTGAGGGATCCCCGACCAGGCTGGTGCCGGTGCCGATCAGGAACGTCACGTCGTGGCCCAGATCCTGGAACTGGCGCAGCTTGCGCATGGTGATGGTGTGGCCCAGGTGCAAATCGGTGGTGCGGGGGTCGTAGCCACAGTAGACCCGCAGCGGCCTCCCTTCGTGTTGGGCTTCTTGCAACCGCTCTCGCAGTTCCCTTTCCATTACCTGCTTGATCTGCTCGTCGCCGAACTCCACGCCGCGCATGAGGATGGCTATCTGTTCGTCTATGGGTTTCATGTTTGCACTCCTTGAACCTTGTTTTGCGGGCAACTGCTCACTCTGTCATTGCGAGGAACGAGGTGACGAAGCAATCTCCACCGTTGCTTGCAATGGGAGGCGGGAGATTGCCCTTCGGCTACGCTCAGGACAGGCTTCGCTACGCTCGCAATGACATCATAATTATACCACAAAACGCCGAAGAAGTGTATTTGCTCGCCAGTGGATAACGTGGTATAATGTACACAGTTCGAATTCTCTCGGACAAGGGTAGTAGCCCAACCGAGTTGGGCGTCGTTCGGCCCAAGACGGCCAATGCGATTGGCCTGCTACCCATCAAGAAGTTCCCTGTTCGACTTTCCGAGAGACCTCAGTTCATGATGGAGGTAACACAAGTTGCTCACCTATCTATACATTATCCAGATCATCATCTCCATGGCCCTCATCGCGGCTGTTCTGCTGCAAACCAAGGGAGCGGGCTTGGGTGGTATCTTTGGGGGCCAGGGTGCGGTCTACAAAAGCCGTCGTGGGGTGGAAAAAATCCTCTTCAATGTCACCATCGGTCTGGCCGTCGCTTTCTTTGTTTTCGCTACGATCAACGTCATCCTGGCAGGATGAGCCGGAGCGAGCGCCCTTCGACGGGCTCAGGATGCCTCCGCTCGCTTGCCTGAATAAGTGTCCGGTCGTGAAACGTGTGAATAGAGAAGGGGTGTGAGGCTTGACAAAGCACCTCCGCTGGCAGGTCATCATCACCCTGCTGGGGATAGCCTTGCTGGGCTCCTTATTGGGTTACCTGGCCTTTACCTTCACTACAGTCGTTGTCCCCGATGTTGGCGGGACCTACGTGGAGGGCCTGGCTGGCAACTCACGATACATAAATCCCATCCTCTGCCAGTATAACGAGGTAGATCGGGATCTTTGTTCCCTCATCTTCAATGGCCTGACCAAGTTAAATGAAAGGGGCGAGGTTATTCCCGATCTGGCCGAAAGATGGGAGATCTCCGACGATGGCCTCGTCTACACCTTTCACCTGCGGCGCGACGTGCTTTGGCACGATGAAGTCCCCTTCAGCGCCGACGATGTGGTCTTCACCGTCGAAGCAATGCAGGATCCCGGCTATCGGGGCGCCCCCTATCTGGACGAGCTTTGGCGGAGCGTAGAGGTGGTCAAGGTCAACTCCCACACCGTAAGGTTCACCCTCAGGGGACCCTTCGCTCCATTCCTGGACTACACCACCATTGGCATCCTGCCGGCCCATCTTCTGGCCGAGGTTCCCGCCGAGTCGCTGCCCAACGATCCGTTTAACCAACGCCCCATCGGCACAGGTCTCTTCCAGTTGGAGGAGGTCAACGCCGAGCACGCCCTTCTCAAGGGCAACCCTCTGTTCTACGGCCCGAAGCCCTATTTGAACAAAATCGAATTTAGATTCTACCCCAACCATGAGAGTGTCCTCAGCGCCTATGAGCTAGGAGAGGTTCAGGGCACCAGCCGCGTCCTTCCCGAAGACTTGCCTGAAGTGAAAGCTCACTCAGGGTTGAAACTTTTCTCGGCCCGACTGACGGGCTACACCCTCATATTCCTGAATCTGAAAGACCCTGCGGTGCCCTTCTTTCAGGAAAAACTGGTCAGGCAGGCTCTAATCCATGCTATTGACCGCCAGAAGCTTGTTGATCGGGTGTTGAAGGGCCAGGGCCTGGTGGCTCACAGCCCCATCTTGCCTGAGACCTGGGCCTGTGACAACGCCGTCGAGAAGTATGAGTACAATCCTGAGCTGGCCAAGACTTTGCTAGTCAGGGCCGGTTGGCACAATCCCACTCATCTCAGTGCCAAGAGAGGCGAGATCAGCGGGCAGGACGACGAGGGCGTCAGGGAGAAAGCGGGTGTGAGGTTGGCGTTCACCCTGCTGACCGATGATGATCCCCTGCATGTAGAGCTAGCCGAGGAGATCGCCCGGCAGTGGGAGGCGCTTGGGGTGAAAGCCATGCTTCGGACGATAAGCTCAGGACTGGTGCGCGAGTTTCTCTATCCTCGGAAGTTCGAAGCTGTTCTGATTGACCTGGAGCTGCACGGCGATCCTGACCCTTATCCCCTTTGGCACTCGACCCAGACGAACGGTGAGGGGCAAAACTATGCCGGTTTCGTCAGCTATGAGGTTGATAAGCTTATCGAGGAGGCGCGATGTACAACTGACTCAGAGAAGCGTGCCGAGTTGTATCATCGCTTCCAGGAGGTCTTTGCGGATGAAGTGCCGTCGTTGCTTCTCTATTATCCAATCTACACCTATGCCGTGGACGAGAAAGTCAAAGGCGTCCAATTGGGGCCAATGGGTGATCCCAGCGATCGTTTTCGCAACATCACTGAATGGTACATTGTGACCAAACGGGTCATCGTCAGCCAGGCCGAGCGCGAGCTTGACAAATAGGGCAAATCATGGTAAATTATATCTGGCTCTAAGGGAGAATGCCGAAGTGGCGGAACAGGCAGACGCGCTGCGTTCAGGGCGCAGTGGGCATTAGGCCCATGTGGGTTCAAATCCCACCTTCGGCACTACCGGATTGACCGAAGAGGCAACGATGGCTACAAGGAAGCGCTCTGGCGTATCGGTAACCCAATTTGTGGCTCTCATAGTGGCTACCATTGCGCTCTCTTTGATTGTGGACTTTGGACACAAAGTGGCACTCTACCGCCGCCTGCAACGCGAAGAGGGCCGACTGGAGCAAGAAATAGAGTTTGAGAAGGCCAGACGGGATTATCTCGAGTCGCTCGAGGAGCAAGTCCAAACCGAACAGTTTGTGGAGGCTTGGGCTCGGAGGGAGTGGAAGATGGTGAAGCCCGGAGAGACCCGCGTTGTGCCCAGGTTTCATGAGGCTCCTCTCACTTCTCAAATTCATCCGCAGGAGGAGAGCCACCCTGGTGAGGGATCCCATTGGCAGGAGTGGTGGAAGCTCTTCTTCGATCGCTTGCCGGGGACCTAAGGTATTCTTGGTAAGCTCAAGCTTGCTTTTCTCGCTTGACTAAAGGTTGGTCATGTAGTATAATACTAGTCACGATGCGGGGTAGAGCAGTGGTAGCTCGTCGGGCTCATAACCCGGAGGTCGTTGGTTCAAATCCAACCCCCGCTACCTGGTTTAGAGCGAAGCGGCGGCGTAGCTCAGATGGCAGAGCAAACGGCTCATAATCGTTGGGTCACTGGTTCAAGTCCAGTCGCCGCCACTTCAAAAGCCCCTCCAGTCGAGAGGGGCTTCTGCATTTGGGTGTGCTTGAAATGGGTTGGGGAACCTCCCGCAGGTTGTAAGCAGAATCGTCTTGTGTGCCTACAGTGGAAACCTGCGGGAGGTTTGCCCCGAGGTCGCTATTTGGGTGTGCTTGAAATGGGTTGGGGAACCTCCCGCAGGTTGTAAGCAGAATCATCTGGTGTGCCTACAGTGGACACCTGCGGGAGGTTTGCCCCGAGGTCGTTTAGTACCAATAGAAACTGCGGGTGGCGCTCATGGGGCTAATAAGAACGCCCTCCGGTGTCCCATCTGGCTTGATGTGTGTCTGGCGCATTATGGTCACGTTCCAGTGGAAGAGGCCAGATTCAACGCCAGGCGGGGGGTATAGGTCGGCCGGCACTCGCCAGCCCGTGGCCTTAGTCCAGACACTGGGCGGCTGGGCGGCTCCTTCGGCCTCGTATTGCAGCCTCAGGACGTACCACTCGTCCTCGGCCAAGATGCCTACCGAGGCCCAATTCAGGACGATGACTTCGTCCACCCCTCGAAAGATATGGCGGTCGGCGGGGGCGAGCAGGGCTGGGGCCGGGTAGGGGGGCGCCAAGGTGGGGGTGGGCGTCGGCTGAGGTGTGGCCGAGGGAGTGAAGGCAGGCGTCGTCGTTGGCGTAGGTGTCGGCTCTGGCGTGGATGTCGGCTCTGGCGTGGATGTCGTTGTTGGAGTGAGTGTCCCCAAAGATATAATCAGTTCCTGGCCAACCTGGATTAGCTCGAGGTCCGGAAGATCGTTGGCCATCATGAGGGCCTCGACGGAGGTTCCGTATCGAGTGGCAATGGAGTACAAACTATCCCCGGCCTGGACCACGTAAGTGATCACTGCGCTCTCGGAGATGGCTGGCATTTCAGGCATTATCCCACCAGTGGGCCCGACAGAGGGGATGACCAGTTCTTGCCCAATGCGCAGGACCACCGATTCAGTTAGGCCGTTGGCCTCCAGGATGGCCTCTACAGTGGTACCATACATGGCGGCTATTGAGAAGAGGTTATCGCCAGCCTTCACGGTGTAGATGATTGGGGTTGGCGTGGGGGTTGTGGTAGGGAGCGAGGTAGGGGTGGATGTAGGGGTGGACGTAGGTGTAGATGTTGATGTTGGTGTGAGCGTAGGAGTGGCTGTAGATGTGGATGTGGCAGTAGGTTTGGCTGTGGCTGTTGACGTCGCCGTTGCTGTCGGCGTCGCGGTCGAGGTTGGAACTACGATTGATGGCTCCGGATTCCGCTGAAGCCCAGACACCAACAGGGCTGCCAAGGCCGTCAAGACAATGGCGGCCAAAAAGGCCGCTGGAACGAAGACCGGGATCGAGATCCGTCTTCCAGGCTTGAGCCCCTTAAGAGGGGCTCCGCACATCAGGCACACTTTGGCGCTCTGGGCAACCTTAGCGCCGCAGGTTGGACAGAGCCTTATCTCCTCCGCCATGCTAGCCCGCTTTCATCTTTAGACCCAGCTCGTCGGCGATGCCTTGCATGGCCGAAAGGACTATAGCGAGGTGCTCGTTTAGATCCACACCTAGATCCGCAGCCCCCTCCTCGATGGCTTCCCGGTTCACTCCTCGGGCAAATGCCTTATCCTTCCACTTCTTCTTGATTGACTTGATCTTAACGTCCATGATGCTCTTGGAAGGCCGCACCAGTGCCACAGCCACAATGAGTCCTGTTAGCTCGTCCACGGCGTAGAGTGCTTTGTCCATCAGGCTCCTGCGTGGCAGCCCCAGGTGGTCGCCGTGGCATCTGACGGCATAGACGATGTCATCTGGCCATCCTCGCTCCTCCAGCAGTCTTGCTCCCCAGGCTGGGTGTTCCTCAGCGGTGGGGTGCTGCTCGTAGTCGAAGTCGTGGATGAGGCCGGTGATGCCCCACTTCTCTTCGTCCTTGCCGAACTTGCCAGCATAAGCCCGCATGGCCGCCTCTACCGCCAGGGCATGTTTGATCAAGTTCTCGCTTTTAGTGTGCTCGGTGAGCAAAGCCCAAGCCTGTTCTCTATCCATGTCTTCTGTCGATGCCTCCTTATCCATACCGGACGGACTGTATTATACTCGAAAACCTCAGAGGAGGGAAAGAGGCAGATGAAAAGGACGAGAGACAGTATATTACAAAAAGCCACCTGTGTCAAATGCACAGGTGGCTTTTTGGTATTGCCAAGTCGTATATCTAGGACAAGTTTCTGGCGCAAGCCGTGAAAGCGTGGTATACTTGAGGCGCAATTGAACGACGAGGAGGGGCTATGGTGGAAAAGTTGATCATTGGCGTTGACCTGGGCGGTACCCAGATCCGAGCAGCCCTGGCCGATGCTCAAGGCAAGATCATCCGGCGGGTGAGTCAGCCGACTAAGGCTGACGAAGGACCAGAGGCAGTGCTAGGGCGTATCAAGGAGGCCATCCGCCGGGTGTTGCCTGCCGAGATCGGCAGGGTAAGTGCTATCGGCTTTGCCGCGCCCGGCCCTTTGGATCCCTGGAAAGGAATCATCATGGATGCCCCAAACCTGCCTGGCTGGAAGAATGTCCCCCTGAAGGACCTTATGGGACAGGAGTTCGGCTTGCCTGTCTTTGTGGGCAACGATGCTAACCTGGCCGCTTTAGCGGAGCAGCGCTTTGGGGCCGGCCAGGGCGCCACCGATCTAATTTACATAACTGTGAGCACCGGCATTGGCGGTGGTATCATTGCCCATAATAGGCTGCTGTTGGGAGCCCAGGGCTTTGCGGCCGAAGTGGGCCATCATACCATCGAGGCTCATGGCCCCCGCTGCAACTGCGGAAACATCGGTTGCCTGGAGGCCCTGGCTGCAGGTCCTGCCATCGCTCGCCGCGCCAGGGAGCTCATCAAAGATGGAGCCGAGACGGCTATCACCGAGTTCGTTGGCGGCGACCTGGATAGAATCACAGCCAAGGAGGTCAACCAGGCCGCCCAGGCGGGCGATCCAATGGCCATTGAGATTTTCCGCCAGGCCGGGTTCTACATTGGCATCGGGATAGTCAACCTGCTGCACATTTTCAACCCCAGCCTGATCGTCATCGGAGGGAGCGTGGCCAAAGCTGGTGATCTCCTCTTCGAGCCCATCCGGGCTACAGTGCGCGAACGAGCTATGGCAAGTTATTATTGGGAGAATACTCCCGTTTTACCCGCCACCCTCGGCGACGACGTAGGTCTCCTGGGCGCTGTCGCTCTAGTCCTCTTGCAAGAGGCCGAGGGTATCTAAACTAACGGGGACGCGAAGATGATTGCTCAGTTGGAGATAGACACCAGGTCGGCTGCAGAGCTAGTGGAGATCACGGCAGGACTACAGCAAACCGTGAAGGAGAAAGGGATGCAAAGTCGCGTCTGCCATGTCTTCGTGCCGCACCCTACGGCTGGCCTGACCGTCAATGAGAATTGGGACCCCAACGTACGTGGGGATATGTTGATGGAGCTTGATAAGATCGTGCCCTTGCACGACAACTACCGTCGTGCGGACGGCAACTCTGCTGCTCACATCAAAGCCAGTCTGGTGGGATTCTCCCAAACTCTCCTGGTAGAGGGTGGCCGCCTCGTGCTGGGCCCCGGGCAAGGGATTTATCTGGCCGAGTTCGACGGGCCGCGCCGCCGCTGCATCCTGGTTAAATTGGTGAGTGATTAGAGTGGACATAACCCAGCAAGTTTTGGATCGTATTTTGCCAAAAGTAGCCAAGCCCGCTCGCTACACGGGCCACGAGTGGAACAGCGTCACCAAGGATTGGGACGAGGTTGAAGTCAAGGTGGTCCTGGCCTATCCGGACATCTACGAAGTGGGCATGTCCAACCTGGGCCTGATGATCCTCTACGACATCCTCAACAGGGAAGGGGGCGTCCTGGCTGAGCGTGTTTATGCACCCTGGATAGACATGGAGAAGGCCATGCGGCGCGCGGGCATCCCCCTCTACAGCTTGGAGTCACGACGCTCCCTGGCCGAGTTTGACATAATTGGCTTCTCGCTGCAGTATGAGCTGAACTACACCAACGTGCTGAACATGCTGGACCTGGCCGGCCTCGCGCCCCTGGCGGCGGAGCGAGGTGACGCGGATCCTCTGATCATCGGAGGGGGCAGTTGTACTTACAATGCCGAGCCTGTGGCCGACTTCTTTGACCTCCTTGTGATGGGGGAGGGGGAGGAGGTCTTGCTGGAGTTGGTACGAGCTTATCGAGAGTTTCGGGTTTCGGGCCCTTCGACTACGCTCAGGACAAGTTTCGGGTTGCGAGTTACAAAGGGCGATTTCCTGCGAGAGGCGGCGAAGATAGAGGGCATCTACGTGCCCAGTCTCTACGACGTTCGCTATCACGACGACGGCACAGTGGCTGCCGTAGAAGCTTTAGTCCCCGAGGCCAAGGCCCGTGTCCGAAAGTGCACCGTGGGGACCTTGCCCCCTGCGCCGACCAGGCTGGTCGTGCCCTACACTCAGGTGATACACGACCGGGCCATGATCGAGATCCAGCGGGGCTGTACCCAGGGCTGCCGCTTTTGCCAGGCTGGTTTCATCTATCGGCCTTTGCGCGAGCGCCCTCTGGAGGAAGTGTTAGAAACGGTGGAGGACATGCTGAAGGAGACGGGCTACGAGGAGCTGGCCCTGGTCTCCCTGAGCTCCAGCGACCACAGCCAGATCGAGCCCATGGTGCGTCAACTGACCACGTGCTATCAGCACCCGCCTTTAGCTATTTCCTTGCCCTCCTTGCGCATTGACTCTTTCTCGGTTGAGTTAGCTGAGATGTTTCAGGGGCGGCGCAAGACTGGTCTGACCTTCGCCCCTGAGGCGGGAAGTCAGCGCCTGCGGGACGTGATCAACAAGAACGTTACTGAGGAAGACCTGTTGCGCACGGCTGAGGCGGCCTATTCCAGCGGCTGGCGGCGGATCAAGCTTTACTTCATGGTGGGACTGCCCACGGAGACCCTGGAGGACGTGGCGGCCATCGTGGATTTGGTGAAGAAAGTGCGGGCTATTGGTCGGCGTCACCAGGGGAAGAGGACTCAGGTCAATGTCAGCCTGGCCACCTTTGTGCCCAAGCCTTTCACCCCTTTCCAGTGGCTGCCCCTGGCCGATGAGGGGAGCTTGGAAGAGAAACAGGGGTTATTGCGGCGGGGGCTCAGAGGGCCCGGCATCAGCTTCAGTTGGCAGGACCCTCGCACGACCTTGCTGGAGGCGGCCCTCTCCCGCGGCGACCGGCGGCTGGGCCAGGTCATCCGCTGTGCCTGGCAGTCAGGAGCCAAATTCGATGCCTGGGACGAGTTCTTCGACGAGGGCCTGTGGTGGCGGGCCTTCACCGAGGCTGGCCTCGACCCCAACTTCTACGCTCGGAGGGAACGCCCCTTCGATGAGGTGCTCCCCTGGGATCACATAGACGTGGGGGTCAGGAAGGAATTCCTGATTGGAGAGTACTCGCGCAGCTTACAAGGCGAGACGACCATTGATTGTCGGGAAGGCTGCGTTGACTGTGGGGTTTCTGATGCTTCTTGCTGTTGCCCAGAATATGGATTTGAGGTATAATAGTGGAGAGAAGACTCCTCTTAAGAAAGGATGAGAATAATGTGGGGTATAAGGTGGCGTGAGAGGCAAACTATAAAAGCAGTTCATGAGCGCGATCTAGAGAAGGTTTTGGAAGACCTTGGTCTACTTGAGCATGTGAAAAGTGGCAAGGCAAAGTGCGATATCTGCGGTGATCCAGTTGATTTAGACACCCTCCTCTGTATTTTCCCCATCGAGGACCGAATTGGCCTCTGTTGTGACAAACCTGAATGCTACCAGCGTGTTCTGCTGGTCAATGAGGAATAAATGGATAAGATAGTGGAAGCGCTATCAATGCTAAGAGAACTTATACCTGGAATACCGGTAGGATTGGGGCTTGGCTTGATGGTGTTTCTTTACTTCATCTTAAACCCCACCAAATTAGAGAGGTTGTTGGCTTTAATATATCGTGTGCTATCATGCTTAGGTGAGCGGTGGGAATACGGTCGGGTTGCAATGGATCTCCAAGCAACGATCAACAATGTGGGCGAACAAATAGAGAAGCAGGCACCAAAGGTCCTCCCCCACGCTCTTAAAATCGAATGGGTGAAGGATGGGGATGAAGAAGCCTTCTTCCGACACGGAGAAATCATAGTCAGATTAAGTCACCACGCAAATCAGGATAGGAACTTGGTGATTGCCACCTTAAGATATCTGGGAAGGGGGTTGTTACCTAGGGCACGTTCCTATATGGATGACAGACTTAGTCATTCCACTGAATATACGGTTGCTAAACGTGTTTTTGGGTCTGCCAGGGCCATAAGTGCGTCAGATTATTTCTTCAAGGAGATTCTAAAACCTGCTCTTGCGGAGGAACCGGGTCTTAGAAGAGATTGCGATTTGCTTGACACGTTGGATGGTGATGGCTACTTCTCTCGAATCTTCTTAACCGAAGTACGAGAGTTTGGTGAAAGGACTTACCCTGCAACACCCACAAGAGACCATGCAGGCGAAATTAGAGCATTCGCTGAATTTCTTTACACTGTTGCAAAAGAGAGGGGTAAGGTTAAATTGCACTTTCCTGGTGTTAAGATAAAAGTGGCAACGATTCTCGTAGCCAAGAAACAAACTATAAAACAGTGGGGCCTGGATGCACATCTAAGGAGAATTAAGATGCGCATCCGAGAGGGTATAGATTCTATATATCTTTGCGGACGGGGTGAGAATATCAATGTGGTGAGAGAAGTAGCAAAGATGGCCGAACAGACAGGGCAAATACGGATTCTCAGAGCATACGTGTATCCCCTCCCTCCACGTCGCGGCAAAAAAGGAATAATAATAGCATGTCAATCAAATGAGAGTTTTTTCCGAAAACAGGCCGAGCTGATTAAGCCTGTAAGAGAAGCTTTCGAGCAATATGTTCCGGAGATTATAGAGGGCAAAGTAGAGATATTAGGCATTGTAAGGAGAAAAGGCGTTGGAGCTAAAGTGGCCGTTAGGTCAATCGATGAAGACATCGATGCAGTCCGTTGTTGCCTTGGTCTAGATGAGGATAGATTGGAACAGATTAGGAATGCATTAGAAGGAGAATGGGTAGGGATAATAAGGTGGAGTTACAACCCGGAGGAGTTCATCATTAACTCACTATATCCGTTGAGAAGGTGGGATATAACTGATGTTTCAGTTGATGAAGACCTCCTGGAAGTAGTGGTGACAGTTAAAGACGAGGGGACAAGACGTAGGGCGGTTGGTGAGGAGGGCTTCAATGTTCGCTTAGCTCAAGAATTGACAGGTTGGAAAATCGAGATTCAAACAGGTGCCTCGATAAGGCGGCGCGTTTAATAGGTGGATGGGGCCAAAGGCACAACAGCGCTTGCGCATAACCTCTGCCAAGGGCGAGCCGTGAGAGCGGAGGGAATCGGGGTCCTCAAGAAGTCGAACACTTTTTGGGGTGCTCTGTGGAGGTGTCCCGCACTTCCCATAGTGTGGAGGTTCGATTGAGGCCGAGTACCCCGCAGCGTTTGCGGATAACCTTTGCCAAGGGCGAGGAAACAAAATATATCTCTCACCTGGATTTGATGCGGTTGTGGGAGAGGACTTTCCGCCGGGCGCAAGTGCCTCTGGCTTACTCTCGCGGCTTCAACCCCCGGCCCAAAATAGCCGTCGCGGCTCCCTTGCCTGTGGGTTTCACCAGTCGGGGCGAGGTGATGGACATCGTCCTGGAGCGCCGCATCTCTCCTTACAACTTCGCCAAGTGCCTGGCGCCCCATTTGCCGCCGGGCCTGGACGTGCTCTCCGTGGAGGAAGTTTATCCACAGTTGCCCTCCCTACAGTCTCAGGTGCGCTCCGCGGAGTATCGGGTGACAGTGTCCTGGGATGGGTCACAGGAGGAGATGCAGGGGAAGCTGCTGGCCGAACGAGTTCGGCGGTTGCTTTCGGCTGAGCAACTGCTGCGCCAGCGCCGGAGTAAACACTACGATCTGCGCCCTTTGATCGAGGATGTGTGGGTAGAGGGTAAGGAGGCCAATGGTTGGGTCTTAGGGATGCGCCTTCGGGCAGGGGATGAGGGCACCGGGCGGCCTGACGAGGTGCTGGACGCCCTGGGTTTGGCCGAAGAACTGCATGCTGTACGACGGGAGCGGCTTCTGTTCGGCCCAGTGTCAAGTGAATATTAGCAGCGTGGTGCGGGATTCAACCACCGTCTGGCACCCTGTCCGTCTCGCTAGTACTGGCGACGAGTTGCGCCTCTTCTTGTGTTGGTCAAAGCACGCAATCTTGTATTATTGTATAAATGTAGTATAATTGGCTTATGGTGATACGGGAGTGGTTTGAAGCATGCGCATCATATACACCCGTCATGCCAAACAGCGAATGACCCAGCGGAAGGTTAGCCTAGAGCAGGTTGTCGAAGCGATAGAATCGCCGGATGAGATCTTGCCTGGTGGCAATGGGGAGGAAATCGCTGTTAGACGGTACGGTGCTCGCGAGGTGTGCGTTGTGTACGAGGAAGTAGAAGCGGATACCGTTGTAGTTTACACCGTGATGAAATCACGTGTGCGTGACTGGAGATAAGGAGCATAAAGGATGCAAATAGATTACGATCCCCAAGGGGATGCCATTTATATTCGGCTACGGGAAGGCGAGGTGGACGACACGCTTGAAGCCGGCAAGTACGTCTACGTAGACGTTGACGAAAATGGCGTGCCTCTAGGGCTGGAGATTCTGTTTGCTGGGCGTATGCTGGCCAAAGAGGATATGACCAGTGTAACGGTGAATATTGGCCGGGTGGCTCAGGTAGGTTGAACCGCTTCGCGCGATAGAGAACGCGGTTGGCTCTGTGACAACTCCAGTTTCGCGAACGCAGCCTTGACAAATAGAGGAAAGGCTAGTATAATCACCCTCGCGAATTTGTTGAGATAGTACAAGAGGGAAAGCTCGGAACATGAATGATTGGCGTTCGTTTCTATCACCTGCAGATGAGTGGTATGTCACTTATGCAGTCGTTCCTTCTGACTGTGCTAGCGTCGTAGCGTTTTCCATGGGGCACACAGTCGAGTTGTATTTGAAGGCTGTGGTCGCAAAACGAACAGGCAAGACCGTGGATGAAATAAGAATGGAATACAGGCACAAGATAAAGAAACTTTGGGACGAGTGCAAGATCGATCAGAACTTCATGCCAAATCATGAAATAGAAGATTCGGTCTTTGATGCAGATCTATTTAGAAGAGGTTTTGAGAAAAAGCTAAGTAAGCATGATTTCAAGTCATACTCTAAGCATCCGGAGCTTTATTTGATCGCTAAGTGTTTGTCGGATCTGAAGTACTTTTGGACCCACCTTAAATCAATTGAAAGCGGCATGACTTATTACCATCCCAATCCTTATTGGATCGAGTTCATCAGGGAGCTAAGGCGTTACCTTGGGCATCCTTCACCGGGCAGAATGGATTTCGTGAAGCACAAGATAGACGAAGGAAACTTGCCCTTTCACGCTGTTCAGTACTTGCAGGGGCTTTATGTATAGCAACAATCTTTGCTGATCACCGATGGGAGGCAAGAGCAGTGTACGCTGTTGTTGAAACGGGCGGAAAGCAATACAAAGTTAGCGCGGGCGATACTGTAGATGTAGAGAAGCTGGCCTTTGAGGTCGGAGAGAAAATAGAGCTGGACAGGGTGCTCCTGGTGGCCGACGGCAATGAGGTACAGGTGGGGCAGCCCACCGTCGAGGGGGCCAAGGTATTGGCCACTGTGACCGACCACGTCAAAGGCCGGAAGATCATCGTCTTCAAATACAAGCCCAAGGAACGCTATCGTCGCAAGAAAGGGCACCGGCAAGCCTACAGTCGCCTGACGATTGATGAGATCGTGGTATGACATTCGGTGGAGGGAGGTGTACTAGCTATGGCACACAAAAAGGGAGGCGGGAAGACCCGCAACACTCGAGATAGCAAGTCTAAGCGCCTGGGCGTGAAGAAGTTTGGCGGCCAGAAGGTACGGCCAGGAAACATCATCGTGCGCCAAAGGGGCACCAAGTTCAAGCCCGGCAGGAACGTCGGCTTGGGCAAGGACTATACCATCTTCGCTACCATTGATGGCTTCGTGAAGTTCGAGCACGGGCGAGGTGGCAGGAAGATGGTTAGCGTCTATCCAGAAATTTCATGGGGAGAGGGCAACTGATGAAAAGGGGTATTCACCCTGAGTACTATCCCGATGCTAAGGTGACGTGCAGTTGTGGCAACACCTTTACTGTCGGCTCAACTAAGAAGGTGGTCCGCACGGATATCTGTTCAGCCTGTCATCCCTTCTTCACTGGCGAGCAGCGCCTGGTGGACACCGCCGGTCAGGTGGAGCGCTTCATTAGGCGTTTGGAGAAAAGGGAGGAGATTAAGGCCGAGGAGCGGGCTCGCTTGGAGGCCGAGAGGGAAGAGGCGGAGGCTGAGGAGGTCGAGGAGAAAGCAAGCGAGAAGCCGGAAGCAGCCAGGAAAAAAGTCAAGAAACCAGCGGCAGAGAAGAAGGCCGCTGGTAAAGCCTCCAGGGAGCAATCGGCGCAGAAGGCCTCCAAGGAATCATCGGCAGAGAAACCAAAGAAGGCTTCCAGAAGAGCATCTCCCAAGTCAACTGAGTGAACGATGCTCTTGGCTCTGATAGCTCTTGTAAATTAGTTGATAGGCGGGGGCAGGTCTCTGTATCTGCCCTTTCGTTTTTTGGAGGAAGGGACTGTGTACCAAAGGCAGGGTGGCCCTTCGACAGGACTTCGGCGAGCCCCTCGGCCTGAGCTCGGGACGAAGGCTCAGTCGAGTCGCTCAGGACACCCCGGCTGGGTCGAAGTGATCTGCGGCAGCATGTTCAGTGGCAAGACGGAGGAGTTGATCCGTCGCGTCAGGCGGGCCCAGATAGCCAGGCAGAAGGTGCAAGTTTTTAAGCCCCGCATGGACAATCGCTATCAGGTCGAGAAGGTGTCCTCTCACAACGGCATGCATCTGGATGCCGTCGTCGTGGGGGAGGCAAAGGAGATCCCTCAGTTAGTGGACCCTGACACCGCCGTGGTCGCCATTGACGAGGGGCAGTTCTTCGACTGGACTATCGCCGATGTCTGCAACTTCCTGGCCGACAATGGCCGGCGGGTGATCATCGCTGGGCTGGATATGGACTTTCGCGGCGAGCCCTTCGGTCCCATGCCCCTGCTGATGGCTCAAGCCGAGAAAGTGGATAAATTGCAGGCCATCTGCGTCGTCTGCGGGATGCCGGCCAGCCGTACCCAACGTCTGATCAACGGCCAGCCTGCTTCCCACGACGACCCTGTTATAATGGTAGGGGCCAACGAAGTCTACGAGGCTCGCTGCCGCCATTGCCACCAAATGCCGAAAGAAGATCAATGACCAAATCCCAATGCTTTGGACTGAGGGTTCCCCTGAGGCACTTCGTGTCCTGAGGACACTCAGTGTCCGAAGGGGGTCACCCCGAAGGGTGCTCAGCACGAACTGACCAGTTGGGCGTTGTTCATTGGAGGTTGGAATGCTAAAGGAAGATGTGGCCGAGGTTCTCATCACCGAGGAGGAACTGCAGGCCAGGATTGCCGAGTTGGGTAAAGCCATCTCGGCTGACTACCAGGGCAGGGACCTTCTGGCGGTCTGCATCCTCAGGGGGGCGGTCATTTTTTTGTCGGACCTCATCAGGCAGATCGCCGTCCCTCATGAGATAGATTTCATGGCCGTCTCCAGCTACGGAGGAACCAGCACCGAGTCCAGCGGTGTCGTTCGCATTCTCATGGACCTCACAACAAGCATCGAAGGGCGCGATGTGCTTATCGTGGAGGACATCGTAGATACAGGTTTGACTCTAAGCTACATCATTGACAACCTCAAGACACGCCGACCCGCCAGCCTGCGGACCTGTGCCCTGATGAACAAACATGAGCGCCGCAAGGTGGACGTTCCCCTGGACTATGTGGGCTTCGATATCCCCAACAAGTTCGTAGTTGGCTACGGCCTGGACTACGACGAGAAATACCGCAATCTCCCCTTCATCGGCGTGTTAAAGCCGGAGCTTTACGTCTAAAAGACAGAGTGCTTTCATACGAACGCCGACTCTGTGGGCCTGGCGGGCCTGAGAGTCGGTGTTTTGTCTTTTAGGGGAGAGAGTGTTCTCTACAGTGCCAGAGCACGGCGTAATCGGCGATCTACCTCGGCTAGATCAGACGGAGTCAACGCCCCAATGCGATGGAGTACACGAACGGGATCAAGAGTAAACAACACTGGCTTGAGGGCAGAGGGATAGCGCAGGTTGGCTGCTTGCCAATCGTTTAGCACATAGTCCAGAGGCCCAGTCAGCGCCGTAATCTTGGAGGTGATGGCAGCCAGTATCAAGTCGGGTTCCGTGGCGTGGTACAGGGAACCACTCACGACCACGGCGGGCCTTACTTTTGTCGTGCTGAGGTCGCTGAACGGAGACGGCACCAGGACGTCATCACCGCGTTGGAACGCCATACAGTTCCCTCCAATTGTCGTAAATGGCATCCTCCTCGTTATCCCAGACGCGCTGCAACGAGGCTTCAGACAGGAACGACCAGCCCTGTCGCTCGGCACGCTCGTCAAACAACTCAGTCAGGCTGAAGAGGATGTCCAGTGCCTTTTCGATGATCTGGGTTTCGTTGATCTCCTGGCTCCGGGCCAGCCGGCTCAGACGGTCCGCGCGCTCTGCGGACAGCCAGATACGCTTTTCAATGGTGGCTAGCATCTCGCTCATCTCATACTCCCTGTTCTGGCTTGCTCAGTTCGGCCTATCCTTTGCATACAAAACTGTAACCTGCCTTGCCAAAAAATGTCAATCCCCGTGCGCTATCGTTTTGGTCAGGGGAATGCCTGTCGCGTCCACTGGAGGGGATCTACGTAGACGCCGCCGACCCTGATCTCCCAGTGCAGGTGGGATCCGGTTGATAGCCCGGTGCTTCCGACCTTGCCGATAAGATCGCCCCGTTCCACTTCCTGCCCTGTCTTGACAGCGATTTCCGAAAGGTGGTAGTAGCTGCTGTAGACGCCCAGGCCATGGTCGATGATTACTGCTTTGCCCCGCACGGTCAGGTCCTCGGCCAGGACTACGCGGCCGCGCCCAGCAGCCAGCACCGGCGTTCCTGCCTCTGCCCCGTAATCTATGCCCCCGTGATAGCTTGTGGGGGGCCCGCCGCTGTAGGAACGCCGCGCCCCGAAGGCTGAGGTGACTCGCATGGGGCCCTGGAGGGGGACTCGAAATAGCCCTTCCCACCATTGCTGGTGGCTGAATATCCCAAAGACCAGGCTGAGGCGCTCGTTCTCAGCCCTGATTAGGGCCGGATCGAGCAGCTTGCTCGCCTGCGGCGGGAGGGCTATTTGCTCCGTGGCGAAGTTGCCTGCTACCACTTGTATGAGTTTGCTCCCCCTAGTCGCTTTACCTGTGCCATCGGTAGCTGCGAGCTCCAATAGACGTGGGCCGAGCTGAGCGGTAGCCTGGATGCCCACTAGTGTCCAGTACTGGCCGCTTTCTCCCACAAAGGCCAAGGGCCTATTGTCGCTTGTACTGAGCCCTGTCGAAGTGAAGGAGCCAGCCAGGTTCACAGACCCGTCAGTCTGTACTTTAATGGCCAGGGTTTGCCCTTGAATCACTGGGAGAGGCTTTAGCTCCACGGCGATGAAGGGCGAAGGCAGGGGGGTGCTCGGGGTGGAGGTAGGGATGACCAGCCGCTGCCTCGTGAAGATCAGGGAGGGATTAGCGAGGTCGTTAGCCGCGACGATGACCGAGATGGTCGTCCCATAGCGCAAAGCTATTCGAGTCAGCGTTTCCCCTTGCTGCACGGTGTGGATTTGGGTTGGCGATGGCGGGGTGTCCTGAGCCGCGTCGCTTGTACTGAGCCCAGTCGAAGTGAATGGCTGTCGAAGGGATGGTGGAGAGTAACCAGCGCTGGGAATGATAAGTCGCTGGCCTATGTGAATGAGGTTAGGATTGAGGATGCTGTTGAGTTCTGCTATAGCCCGGATCGTGGTGGTGTAGCGATGGGCGATAAGGGATAGGGTGTCACCACGCTGGATGATGTAGGCAGCCGGCGAGCGGTGTCCTGAGCTTGTCGAAGGGGGCGAAGGCGTCATCCCGCTGGCGGGGATGGCCAGCCGTTGGCCGACATGGATCAACCGAGGGTTAGCGATGCGGTTGGCCTGGGCAATGGCCGAAACCGTCGTGCCGTAGTGCTGGGCGATGGAGAACAGGGTCTCGCCTACACGGACGACGTGAACGACTGTGGACTCCTGGGCCATAGGCCCTTGCGGTGGGGCGGCTTGAACAGGAGCAGCACATAACGCCGATTGGGCAGCCATCAGTATCACTGCGAAGAGCCTGGCCCAAGCGCTCTTCGTGTTCAACTGATTCAGTAGTTCCAAAGTCTTGTGTATGCCTCCTTCCTGTGTGAGATAGGTCAGGATACTCTTGTAAGCCGGGTCAGGGCCTATGTCGTTCATGGTCTCTAGCAGGTATATCCTTCGAGGCTTGGCTTCGTAATCCTCTTTTACCTGACGGCTTCTTTCCATCGGCCAGACCTCTTTGTTTCCCCTGGCTTCATCCACTCGAGTGTCGGTTTCAAGAGTGGCAGTTAAGCCAATCCTGGCATCCTTTTGGTGAGTAGTCAAGCATAGGCTTGGCCACGAACTTAGCTTTCGGTCAGAATCACCAAGGCGTGCAGCGCACTCGCAGAAGAAAGCGATTCGTAACTATTCACCTGCTCCTGCTGCGCGCTAGTCCGGCAGCTTTTTCCGCCTCTTCGGTGCTCATTTGGGATGTGTTCCAGCGTTCTATGGCTGTTCTGAGTGCATTGGGCGACGGACTAGCGTCTGCCGTGAGCACCAGGTGAACACTCTCCAGCATCGTCTCCAACGGTCTTTGCTAGGCTGTCTCAGCGCCGCAGTTAGGGCAGAACTTGGAGCCTTCAGGCACGTCGGCTTTGCAATTGGGGCAGATCATGTCGCCACCGATCTTGGCCCCACATTGGCTGCAGAACTTCGACCCAGCGGGAATCTGAGCCGAGCAACTGGGGCAGATCATCGTCGCCGCCTGCGCGCCCGGCTGCATGGCCTGAGTCATCATCTGGGCCATGGCGGCCCCCATACCCACGCCAGCCCCCAGACCGACCCCGGCCCCGGCGACGCCGCCAGGCACTCCAGCAGCCTCGGTCATGGCCCGAGCCGCCTTGAACTGGAGGTAGGCCTGCATGTTGCCGATGGCGCCCATGGCCGCCCGCTCATCAATGGCCTTTGCTGTCTCCTCGGTGGGGCTGATGGAGGTGACGTAGAGGGTCTTGAGGGCTATGCCCAGGGCGTTGAAGTCGTCCTGTACCTTGGCCTTGGCGCCAGCGCCGATCTCGTCATAGAGGCTGGGCAGGTCGAGGAGGGATTTCTTCAACTCGCCCAGGAGGTCTGTGAGCTTGGCTATGATGATGCCCCGCAGGAAGCCCTGGATCTGGCTCGTTTGGTAGAGCCCCTGGGTGCCCACGATCTTGTTGACGAAGAGCTGGGGCTCGCTCACCTGCATGGAATAGATGCCGAAGGCCCGCAGGCGCACCATGCCCAGGTCGGCGTCGCGCAGGGTGATGGCCTCAGGAGTGCCCCACTTCTGCTCCAGGAACTCCCGCAGGTTGACGAAGTAGACCTCGGCTTTGAAAGGCGTCTCCCCGCTGAAGGGGATGCTAATCAGCCTGGTCAGCAGCGGGATGTTGGCCGTGGACAAAGTATGTCGGCCAGCGCCGAAGGTGTCCAGGGCCTTGCCGTCGCGGAAGAAGACGCCCGCCTGGCTCTCGCGCACGATGAGCTGCGAGCCCAGGCGAAAATCGCCTGAGCCGTGCTCCGGCACCCGATGCACCATCTGTCGCCCCGTCTCGTCAAAGAACTCTACTATATCGAAAATCCGTGCCATTTGTTTCCTCCTTTTTCTAGCGTCGTAGCGTCTTAGCGTCCCAGTGCTATGACGTTTGCCGCTTGGACGCTAAGATGCCTGCAATATCACGTCCTGTCTCTTGCTGAACGTGTCGTTGATGCCCTGGATGGTGCTCACCAGATTGGCTATGGCCTCGGCCACGCCCTCTTTGGCCGCGATGGCCTCGGAGGCTTTGTTGATGGCGGCGGCTACCTTAGGCACCTCGTCCATTAGAGCGTTGTCGAAGTCGTAGAGGGCGTCGAGCTGCTCCTCTTTGACCTTCACGGCGTCGAAGAAACCGGCGTAGCCGTAGCTGGCCGTCTTGAGCCGATCAATGAGGAGTTGCAGCTTCATCCCCCCGTCCTCCAGGTCATCGAGGAGACCTGCCTGTCCTGACTTGATCAACTGCTTCTGCAGATTGGTGATCCTCCGCCGCTGTTCCTCAAACAGGCGTGCCAGGTGTTCCCTGAGGAGCTTGTCGGCCTCACGCCGCATCTCCTTCTCCTTGTAGCCCTTGTAGCCGGGGATTTTCACCACAAGCTGCTCCAGCCCTCCCAGAGCTTCAGTGACTTTCTCTCGAAGATCCATAGTCTCTCACCTCCTTCTCAATGCTTTGATTAGGCTTGTATGGGTTAAGCCCAGATCATCCACTACCACGATGCCCTCCTTCAAAACTTCCGCTAAAGCCGAATTGCGCTTAGCCAGGAGAGTGCGGAACTCGGCAGGCGTGTAGCCCTTTGGCTCCAAAGGCGGCTCGTGACAAGAAAAAAGTACTTGCATTCGCTCTGGAGGGTGACAGGGCAACCCCTCGGAGATGATCAAGATGTCCAGGTCGCTGCCCAGATTGAAGTCACCTCGGGACACAGAGCCATGAACGATGGCCGTCAGGTTGCCCGACCTTCCGGGCAGGTTTTCAGCGTAGGTCCGAGCCATGTCCACGAATTTCTCTCGTTGCCTTTTCCTCTCCTCCAATAGCTTAAGCACAGAGCTCCTTCGCCTCCTGAACAGCTTTAAGCACTACCATCACAAGAATATCTCCGTCCCACAATAGGGGCATCCTACCACCCCCTTGCCTGCCAGCTCCAACTGCCCTCCGCAATTGGGACACTTGTTGGTCCCAAGTTCTGAGGCCTGCTTAGAGTAGAGGACTCCCTCGTCCCAGTTGATGTAGCCTGTGAAGAGCCCTTTGCCTACCAGGTCGTATATCCACTCCTTCACCTGGTCGCGGGTGGCGTTCAGCTCCAGGGCTGCCTCGGCCACTCGCACCTGGCCCTGGGTCAGCACCATGTTGAGGACTCTCTTCTCCTTCTCGACCTCGGCGAAGGCTGCCGCTTCCCGGCGGCCCCTGACGAACATGAAGCCCCCAACCCCAACCAGGGGCAAGACCAGGGCGACGAACACCAGTCCGAACCCCAGGATCATGGCGTTAGGCGCCCTGCCCGATGCGACGCCCGAGCCGAAGAAGAGCGCTGCCACCAGGGCGATGGCGATACCCGCCACGATCATGATTATGCCTATCGTTTTTCCCGAACCGGTCATGTGTGAATCTCCGTTCGTTAATCGTTGGTCTGGAATCCTGATATAGGGGGTAGAAGGCCAATCGCATTGGCCGTTCTGAGCCGTTGTGACCCCTTGGACGCCCAACGCGGTTAGGCTGCTACCCCTCATAAGAACTTCAGTCATTGGTCGCCTGGACGCTGCCTAGCCGACGCCTCCCCCACCTCCACCTCCACCCCCGCCGCCTCCCCCACCTCCGCCGCTGAATCCGCCTCCGCTGGAGCTAGAGGGTGAGCTGGACAGAGTGCTGGAGGCCGATTCCAACATGGAGAAAAGGCCGCTGCTCATGCTCTCCAGCGAGGTGAAGACGCCCTGGGTCGCTCCCTCCAGGGAAGGAACGCTCCGGCCCTCGCCTGTGGGGACTGACCGGCTCACCCCGCGTTGGCGGGAATAACCATGTCCATAGACAGGCAAGTAGGGGTAGTACCAGATGGGAGCAGGAGCCCCGACGGCTGCGAACTTTTTGATCCAGCTCTTCTCCAGGCCGAAGGCGATGGCATAGGGCAGATACCTGTCGAAGATGTCCTTGGCCTGCTGGAGGTCGGCGTACTTCTCGATGTTGGCCAGATAGCGCTTGAAGGCTTTCCACTTGGCCGCCGCCAACGATCCCTCGCGCGTCTTGCGAGGCATGAAGCGGCCGATGACGATGAGGGTGATGGCGCTAACGCCTAGCCCAATAGGGGGACAGACCGCGGTGGTGGTGTACCCGCTGAGGGCAACTACGGCACCGATACCCAAAATGACGGCCACAACTAGGCCGGCGATGCCCAGGCCCGCGTAGACCTTGCGCGTTCGCTCGGGGCTTTTCTGGAAGAAGCCCTTTTCCACCGCCTCTTCATACAGCTCCCCCTGCAGAGTGGGGATGGCTGTGTAGAACTTCTCTTTCAGGTCTGACAAATCAACCCGGGAGCGCCCGCGGAATAGCTTCCTGATCAACGTCCTCTCGCAGGGCCGCAGGGGCTGCTCGGTGTCCACCAACTGGAAGGTGAAATCGCGCTTTGTGCGGGTCCCCAGGAAGCCCGGCTCCCGTGTCTCTATCTCGGTCATGGTCATCACGCCCCGCCGCGCCAGGTCCACGATGCTGGCCACGATGTCCTTCATGTCGGCCTTCTCGTCGAGAAGAGTACCGGCTACGCCAGCCGGGAGGTCGCTCGGCGGCTCAGCCAGGTAGTCCGCTACCACACCCACGGGCACGTCTCGCCCTCGGGTGTACCAGAGGGCGAAAAAGGCCAGGGGCCCAGCGATGAGGATCAAGAGGCCGATGGCTCCCAGGCCCAGATCAACCAGGGGACGATATTTGTCGTCATAGTCGGCCTTTCTATCGTAGCCAGCCTGCCAGGCGGCAGGGGCGCCCTGGACAACGCCGTGGGGGAACTGCACGCGCACTTCCAGCTCCTCATCGGGCCAGGTGCGACCTGTGGTGAAGACTACTTCGGACCCGTTGTTTTCGATCTGCACATCCTGGCGCTCGTCGCGGCCCCCGCCGTAGGCTGCGATCACCAGTTGATCTGGATCGAAGGCGGCAGGAAGGTGAACGGTCACCACTGAAGCCAGTACGGGGACGTCTCGTTCGGCGAAGACCGCCTTCCAGTAGACTTGATCGCCCCCCTCGTAGAAACGGAGTCCGCCCTTCACTGTGTACTTGATGGTGTAGGTGTGGGTGGAGTCGCGGTAGCCCGGGTAGTACCACTTGATAGTGAAGTCTCCATCATCGTTGTAGAAGGTCTCGTAGGTGTAATCGCCGCCGTGTCCCCGTTGATATTGCCTATCTCCCTCCCAGACCTCCACGTCGGCGATACTCTCCAGCCTGTCGGTGGGGATCTCGCGGTAACCGAAGCGGAACTCGCCGCTGGTGTAGGTGAATTGCTGGGTTTCCACGATGCGGATGTAGGAATTCTCGAGAACCGTGATATCCACGTCGAGGCGATCCCAGATGTAGGTCTTGCCTTGAGCCTGAACAACGCCCGCCAGCCCCAAGAACAAGGCTGTGATGACAAGCAGACCTAGAAGCTTTTCTTTTTTCATAGACCCCTCCCTTCCACGTACGTGGGTTGTCAATATGGTATCATATAGTGTCACAGATGTCAAAAGGTCGTGTTCATGTGAGACCAGAGATAGTCACTGTGTGCACTTCCTTAAGCTAATTATACCAGCGAATGGCAGGATTTGCTTGACCCGAACCGACCAACTTCGTGACCTCAATCTGACTTTCCCGACCCCGTCTCGGCGAATGGAACTGACTTTACAGTCAATCGCCTTCGTAGTAAAATAGTACTTGCATCCCAACAGAGGGAGAAGATTTCTATGAAATCCACTGGAGGCAGATTTGTCAAAAGTGGCCTGGTGTTTGCCTTCCTGCTCATGGGCTTCAGCTTCACCGTGATGCAGACGCTGATGGCCAGGGAGCTGCTGGTGAGCTTCGCTGGCAACGAGCTATCCATCGGGCTGGTCCTGGGGAGTTGGCTGATTCTGGAGGCTGTGGGCAGCGGACTCGCGACTCGGCTGGTTGAGCGGGTAAGGGCCTGTCCTGAGCCCTTCGACGCCGCTCAGGATAAACTCTGTCGAAGGGGCGGGGCCTCATCATATGCCGCTCTGCAAGTGGCGCTCTCCTTGCTCCTTCCCATCTCGGTCTACGCGGCTTTCACCGTGCGCAGGATCGTGGGCATCACTCCCGGCGAGGGGATTGGCCTGCTGCCCACCTTCTACTCCGCCTTCCTCGTCCTCCTCCCCCTGGGCCTGGTTGACGGGGCCATGTTCACCTTCGGCTGCCGGGCCTATGCCAGGGAAGCCCCTTCCATCGGCCACGTCTACGTCCTGGAGGCCATCGGGGGGATTATCGGGGGGCTGGTCTTCACCTACCTCTTCATCCCCTATCTCCACTCTATCCAAGTAGTTCTGATACTGGCCGCCCTGAACCTGGCTTCAGCGGTCTCACTAGTTCTAAGTCCTAAGTCCGAAGTCCTAAGTCCCAAGTCCAAGGTCATCAACCCCCGGACTGTTCTTGTGATTGTCCTCTTGGCCGCCAGCCTCTACTTGCTCCTCTCCCCTCAGGCCGATGCCATCCACCGCTGGTTCGTGCGCCAGCAGTGGCGGGGATACGACCTGGCCTACTATGGGAACTCCATCTACGGCAACGTGGCCGCCATCCGACAGGCGGAGCAGTACACTTTCTTCGCCAACGGCGTCCCCATCCTCACTGCCCCTGTCCCCGACATCACCTCGGTGGAGGAATTGGTGCACCTTCCGATGTTGTTCGTCCCCCGGCCCAGGAAGGTGCTGGTGGTAAGCGGGGGTGTGGGCGGCGTCTTGAACGAGATTCTGAAATACCCGGTGGAGAGGGTGGACTACGCGGAACTCGACCCCCTGCTGATCGAGGCCGTGCAGAGGTTTCCTACTCCCTTGACAGTTGGCGAGCTGAGCGATCCCAGGGTCAACATCGAGCACGTGGATGGCAGGCTGCTGGTTAGAAAGCTGGCGACTGAGAAAGGCTATGCCCAAGGGTATGACCTGGTAATTGTCAACCTCCCTTATCCGTCCACCCTGCAACTGAACCGGTTTTACACCAGAGAGTTCTTCCAGTTGGTGCGGGCCATTCTAAGAGAGGAGGGAGTGGTGGCCTTTACATCGCCGGGGACGCTCACCTACATGAGCCCTGGGATGCGGAGCCTCAATGCTACTATCTACGAGACCCTAAAACATGTTTTTCCTCACACGCACGTCATCCCCGGCGATGTGAACCTCTGGTTAGCTTCGCCTGAAGCGCACCTGGAGGCCGTTTCGCTTGAAACACTGGTCCGACTCTGGGAGGAGAGGGCCTTGCCGACCAGCCTGATGACCGGCTTTCACGTGCGGTTGAAACTGGACCAGCAGCGGCTGGCCTGGTTTTGGGATTCCCTGCAAAAAGGAGAGGAAGTGGAGATCAACGAGGACCTTCGTCCTTCGGGGTTGCTCTATGGCCTCTTTTATTGGAACGAGCTCTTCTCCCCCGGTTTCAGCGGATACTTCGAATTTCTGGAGCGGATCAGTCTGCCGCTCCTTGGCGCTATCTTGATCGCACTGACCCTGGCCCTTCTGGCGGTCAGGAGGTTGAGCCACAGGGTGAGGATGGCTTCTGTCCCTGTCGCCATCGTCACCACCGGCTTCGCTGGCATGGCCTTTGACCTCCTGGTCATCTTCGCCTTCCAGGCCTTCTACGGCTACGTTTATCAGCAGATAGGGCTGCTGGTTACTGCCTTCATGGCCGGCCTGAGCCTGGGAGGGTTGATCATGACCCGGCGGGTGGAACGAATCGAGGAAGGGCCTGTCCTGAGCCCTTCGACAGAGTTTATCCTGAGCGGCGTCGAAGGGCTCAGGATAAACTCTGTCGAAGGGAAGTCCCTCCTCCTCAAGCTTGAGGGAGCCATCGCTGCTTGCTGGCTCCTTTTCCCAGTCGTCCTGGCTATTCTGTATGCCCAGGCGGGCCGGCCTGGGGTCTCCGCCGCCGTGGGTCCGATCCTCCTCATCCTGAATGCCCTGGCAGGTTTCCTCGTCGGCATGGAGTTTCCCCTGGCCAGCAAGATCTATCTCAAGACGAGCGTCGGCGAAGCCGCCGGCGAGACCGCCACCGCAGGCATCCTCTACGCCTCCGATCTCCTGGGCGCCTTCCTGGGGGCTCTGCTCGTCTCGGCGATGCTTCTCCCCGCCCTGGGCGTCCTGGAGACCTGCCTCCTCGTAGCCATATTAAAGCTGGGCAGCCTTCTTCTGGTAGCTACCATGCCTTAGAGCTTGTCTGTGCTCAATCCCACCAGATACCCGGTATCTCGTGCCCGCAGAACCGGCATTTCCCGCGTTCGATGTCCAGCGAAAGCACGCCGAAATTTAACCGGTGGATGATCCGCTCTCCGCACTGGGGGCAGAAGGTGCTGTTGCGCTCGTGGCCGGGGGTGTTGCCGATGTAGACGTATTGCAGTCCCTCTTCGTCGGCTATTCCGGCCGCCGCCTCCAAAGTCTCGATCGGAGTGGAAGGCAGGCTGGTCAACTTGTAGGCGGGGAAGAAGCGGGTGAAGTGGAGGGGCACCTCCTCCCCCAGGTTCTCCCTGATCCAGACGCACATGCGCCTGATGTCGTGCAGGTCGTCGTTCAGGGTGGGGATGACCAGGGGTTGACTATCTCCAGGTGAACCCCGGCCTTCTTGACGTTCTGCAGCGTCTCTATCACCGGCTCCAACTCCGAGGAGCTGACCTGTTGATAGAACTGCGGTGTGAAGGCCTTCAGGTCAACAGTTGCGGCGTCCACGAATTCAAGGAGTTCGAACAAGGGCTCAGGCCTTAGCGATCCGTTGGTGTGGAAGAGGGCCTGAAGCCCCATTTCCTTGGCCAGCTTGTTGATATCGTACATGTATTCGTAGAAGACCGTCGGTTCGCTCATGGTGGAGGAGATGGATTTGCAACCTCGTTCTACAGCCATTTTCACGATTTCTTGCGGTGACAAGTCATTATTCCTCGTCTCCTCCAGGCCTCTTTGAGAGATGTGCCAGTTTTGGCAGAATTTACACCTGAAATTACAGCCCGCGGTGGCCAAAGCCAAATTACGATGTCCAGGCAGCAGGTGATACATCGGCTCCAGTTCAATGGGGTCTATTTGAACGGCACAGGGTTTCCCATAGACTAAAGTATAGAGTTTCCCTCCTCTATTCTCTCTGGCTCGGCAGAAGCCGCTTTTCCCCTCAGCGATGATACATCTCCTGAAACAGAGCTGACACTGTACCGCCTGGCGAGCCGAGTTTTCATACCACCTGGCCTCATAAAGACCTTCCACATCCGTCGAGTGCGCGAGGCCAGGACGCCTGGAAGAACAGTTGCTGAGAACCGTGAGCCGGCCCAGTTGGAGACCCAGGAGCGCCAGCTTTTTGAGGAATTCCCTTCTGGTTAGAGGCTCTCTAAATGGCATCATGAACGGCTTTCAAACTGACCAGACTTCCGAAGTCTCGCAGACTTCGGAAGTCTGGTCAAATATCTCCCTGCCGATCTAGACTACCCCCTGGTAGCCAGCACGGTTATGGCCGCTGGCCCCTCTACCGGACATTCGTGTTCACAGGTGCCACACCCTACACACAGGCATTCCTTAACCGTAGGATGATAGCCGCCATTCATCCAGCGGAGCTCAATGGCCTCATAGGGACAAACCTGGCTACAGACCAAGCAGGTTATGCCCTCGGTCCATGATAGGCAGCGATGCCTATCAATACCGGCCAGGCCGATCTGAGTTTTCCTTTTTTCTTCCGCCGTTAGCTCGCTGATGGCACCGCTGGGACAAACCTGACCGCAGAGGAGACAGTCCGCCTGGCAGGGCCCGATCCTGGGTATCAATCGGGGGCTGAGGAGGCCCTCAATTCCCGCTTCCAGGAGGGCGGGCTGTAGCCCGCCGGTGGGACAAACCTGCACGCATTGCCCACACCTGGCACAGGAGGCGACGAACTCCCCCTCCTGAAGGGCTCCCGGTGGTCTGATTATGCTTCGCTGGCTTCGATACGCTGCGCTACTCAGCCCAAGCTTTGACCCTATCAGCGGACCGGCCTTCACGGAAACCGCCCCCAGTATCCCCATGCCTAAGGAAGCGAGGAAACGACGCCGCGATAGGTCGAATTTGTCTTCCGGATTGAATACTTGAGGCCACCTGGTCTTAAAAGTTATGGCGTCCAGAGGACAAGCACGAAGGCAACTGCGACACTGGAGGCACTCGCTCTTCAGGTATCGGGAGAGAGACATCCCCACCGGGCAGGCCTCTTGACAAGCCAGGCAATCGTCGCACTCTTCGCTCACCCCTCTCTCGAAGACGCTAAACCTGGCTAAAAGGCCCAACAAACTTCCCAGGGGGCACAGATTACGGCACCAAAACCTGGGCCTGATGAAACTCAAGGCCACCATGGCCAAGAGGATAGCCCACAGCAAGACAGCTAAAAGGGCACTGGAATGAAGGCCCATGGTGAACGTCCTGGTCAGCGTGGCTAGGGGATCGAACAGCCAAACGAAACTCGCCGAGAACAAAGCCGCGGTGAGGATGAAGATCAAGAGCGGCGTCCTGAGTTTATCGAAGGGCGGCTCTTTGAGATCGAGGACTTGATAGCGGGCGAAGTGATGCCTCTTTACGAAGAGGGTATGGAAGAACTCGTGGATGCTTCCCAACGGGCAGACCCAGCCACAGAAGAACCTGCCCAGGATGACCGTGGAGAACAAAAGCAAAAATGCGGGAAGAGCCTTGATCACCAGGGTTCGAGAGGAGATCATGCTGACCAGACCCAACAATGGATCTATTCTCAAGAATAGGTCTACGGGCAAGGCCGAGGGCAAGGGGGATCTGGTCCTGATCAGGAAGTAGCCGAACAGAGCCAAGAAAAGGAGCTGGCTAGATCTCCTCAATACTCCCATCTAAACTCAGCTCCAAATGCCGGGTATCTGGTGGCCGCAGAAGCGGCACTTTCCGTCGTCGACATCCAGCGAGAGCACGGTGAAGTGCATGCGGTGGATCACCCGCTCCCCGCACTGGGGGCAGAAGGTGCTGTTTCGTTCGTGGCCGGGGGTGTTGCCGATGTAGACGTATTGTAGTCCCTCTTCATCGGAAACCTTGGCCGCTGCTTCCAGGGTCTCGACCGGCGTGGGGGGCAGGTTGGTCAACTTGTAGGCGGCGGAGAAACGAGTGAAGTGGAGGGGCACCTCGTCTCCCAGGTTCTCCCTGATCCAGACGCACATGCGCCTGATGTCCTCCAGGTCGTCGTTCAGGGTGGGGATGACCAGGTTGACTATCTCCAGGTGCCCCCCGGCATTCTTGACGTTCTGCAGTGTCTCTAGCACCGGCTCCAACTCCGAGGAGCTGACCTGTTGATAGAACTGCGGGGTGAAGGCCTTCAGGTCAACGGTGACCGCGTCCATGTGCTCCAGGAGGGCGAACAGGGGCTCGGCGCTCATGGACCCATTGGTGTGGAACAGCGCCTTCAGGCCGCTCTGCTTGGCCAGCTTGGCTATGTCGAACATGTACTCGTAGAAGACGGTCGGTTCGTTGTAGGTGAAGGACACGGCATCGCAATTGGCACGTACGGCCAGTTGAACCACTTTTGACGGGGGAGCGAAATAGTTGATTGTCTCATCGACGCTTCTCTGCGACATGTGCCAGTTGTGGCAGAATTTGCAGCGGTTGTTGCAACTGGCCGTGCCGGTGCAGAAGATAGTCCCTCCTGGCAGCGTGTGAAAGGCTGGCTCTTTCTCTATGGGGTCTATCTGGAGGGCGCACGGCTTGGCGTAGACCCGGGTGTAGTATTTGCCACCCACGTTCTTCCTGTTCAGGCAAAAGCCCAGCTCGTTTTCCGCGACGATGCATTTCCTGAAACACAGCAGGCATTGAACTACGTTGTCGTTCAACGGAACGTAGTATCTCGCCTCATGAAGCTCCCCTGCCAGAGAGGTAGGCTCTTCGAGCTCCGCTTGGTCACCCTCCCCAGGCTGCGGCGATAGTGGTTCGAGGCCGGAGCAGGCAACCATACCGGCGCCCAACCCGGCTGTGAGTGCCCTTTGGATGAACTCTCTTCTCGTCAGCGCTCTCATAATCATCACCTGCTAGAGACGCTCCGCCAGGAAACGGTAGAAGCACAGCATGGTGCTGCCGTACTTGCGTTGATCCACCAGATGAAGGCTCTTCAGTTCCAGGTCTTTGTACTCTTTGGGATAGATTTGGGCGATGGCCAGGCCTCCCTCGGTCAGAAAGTCTCTCCCATCCAAGGCCAGCAGCGTCTCTATCCAGAGGCCCTTGTACTGGGGCGGGGCGATGTAGATCAGGTCGAATTTCTCCGGGGGCTCCTTGCATATAAATCTGAAGACATCGTCTCGAATCAACTCTGCTTGAGCGGCCAGTCCCGTTATCTTTAGATTCTCCTTGATGGTCTCGATGGCTCGCCGGTTCCGTTCGACGAAGACAGCTTGCCGTGCCCCGCGGCTGAGGGCCTCGATGCCCACGCTCCCCGTGCCGGCGAAGAGGTCGAGGAAGAGGGTGTTTACCACCTCGCCGCCAAGGATGTTGAAAAGGGACTCCTTGACCCGGTCGGTGATGGGGCGGGCGACGTCGCCTGGCACCGAGCGCAGCTTCCTGCCTTTAGCCTTCCCCGCTATGACTCGCACGGCATCTCCTCCCTAGGACTTCTTCATCTTGGTTAACCACAAAGACACAAAGGCACAAAGAAAAAATGAAAAACTTGGTGCCTTGGTGGTTTGGTGGTTTGAACCTTGTTTGATCCCGGCTTGTCCGGGTTAGGTATAGCCACTCAATAAAGTGGGCTAAGGAGTTGTGAAGGTATCCTCATTTATAGACACCGAAGGTCACCAACTTGATGCCCAGCTCGCTGATCGTCTCTTTTGCCCGGGGGTGGCATAACAATTCCAGCTCCCTCTCCCGCTCTTTGGCGTATGTGCTCTTGGCCAGGAGCTTCTCGTCGGCCAGGCCGGGGTGGGTCATCAGCTCACTGATGCCTTCCGGCAGTCCCTCGAGGATGCCGAGCAGGGTTTCCAAAGTTAGTGCCTCCTCGCCGTAGAAGCTGCGGACAAAGCGATCGGGGTGGGGTATCCCCTTGGCTTGTACCAGGCCGATGTCGTGGCGCGCTATCTCCCGCAGAAGGTCAGGCGGGAGCCCGTGGGCGATGGCCACGCTGGCCGCCGCCTCGTCGAATTCCTCCTCGGGGGGAAAGGGCAGCCGCACGGGTAAGCCGTACTCCTCAGCTAGCTCGACATAAACGGCGAAGAAGGATGGATAGAGATGGACGAAGTGGTGGCAGTCCAGGTGGTCGGGCTCGCGTCCGGATGCGCGAAAGCGTTCGATCTGGGCTCTGAGCTCGGCTTTCAATTCATCTGTGTCTATCTGTTCCGGGCGGGATGAGGTCGCCTCCTGGCTGTGGAAATAGCCATCTTCGTCCACCAGGCTGGGCACCTCCACTGGAGGGAGAAGGGGCCGCCAGGCGGTGAAAACCAGGTGCACGCCCATCCCTAAGTCTGGGTAATCATCAGCTAACCCCAGGGCATCCCCCACTTTGGGCATGTTCATCATGACCGTGGTGCTGGTCACAATGCCCTCGTGGTGAGCCTGGATGATGCCCCGCGTCACTCCCTCGGTTCGTCCGTAGTCGTCGGCATTAACGATCAGTTGCTTTGACATGGTTTCCTTTCTTATCCTCTGTTCTCCAACACCTTCCGCAGCACGTCAGGACGATTGGTGAAGATGCCGTCCACGCCCAGGGCGATGAGGCGCTTCATCTCGGCTGGTTCGTCCACCGTCCAGGCGTTCACGCGATAGCCCCTTTCTTTTGCCCAACGCATGTATTTCTGGGTGATCAGGTGCTTCTCCGGGTGCAAGGCATCGGGGTCAGCCAAGAGCAAAAACAAGGGCCGAATCAGGTGGGCCGGCAGGTCAAGGGAATAGATGAGGCCGGTGCTGATGCGAGAGTTGAGCCTCTTGACCCTACGCAGAGCGAAGGGGTTAAACGAGGAGACTATGGCCCGATGGACGAGGTTGTGATCCTCGATGAGCCGCACCACCTCGGCTGCCAGTCCTGAGCTCTGCCGAAGGGCCGCGTCCTGAGCTTGTCGAAGGGCCAGGCCAGCGCCGCCAAACACCCTGGCCTTCAATTCGATGGCTAGGAGCAGTTGGTGGCCGACCTCATCTATGACCTCCTGCAGGGTGGGGATGCGCTCGCCTGCGAACCTGGCATCGAACCAGGATCCGGCGTCCAGCTCCTTCAGCTCGGTCAGGGTCTCGTCCTTGACCGGCCCCCGTCCGTCGGTGGTGGCGTCTACCGTGAAGTCGTGAATAACTACGGCCTCGCCATCCTTAGAAGCCTGCACGTCCAGCTCCACGCCATCGGCTCCCATCTCCCTGGCCAGGCGAAAGGCAGCCAGGGTGTTCTCCGGAGCGTCATGGCTGGCTCCTCGGTGAGCGAAGTTCAAAACCCTGTCCTGGTAGAGGTGATCGAGTCTGTTTGTGCTCATCTTAGTAGCAGTCTCCAAGAACCTGGCCCACTCGCAGCACTTCTTCCTCAGTGTTGTAGCAGTGTGGGGAGACGCGGATGTAGTTCTCGCGCAGGGACACGATGATCTTGTTGGCGATGAGTTTGTTGTAGTCGGCCTTGACATCGGGCGTGGAAAAGGAGACGATGGCCGAGCGATGCTCAGGCCGCAGGCAACTGGCGATCTGGTAGCCCCGCTCTTGCAGGTCTTCAATGAGGACCTCGGTGAGGTGCAGCGTCCAACGCCGGATCTCCTCGATGCCAACTTCCAGCAGCAGGTTGACAGAAGCCAGCAGGCCGACCTTGCCTGCCAGGTTGTCGGTGCCCAACTCGAAGCGCTTGGCGTCGGGCAGGAAGGTGAGGTCGTAGTCGCGGAAGTTCTCAAAATCCACCACACTCTCCGCGCCGGCATAAGCTGGGATCATCTCTTCGATCAGCTCCCGACGGCAGAAGAAGAACCCCTGGCCACAGGGCCCTATCAGCCACTTGGGGCCGCCGCAGGAGAGCATGTCAATTTGACATTCCTGCACCTCGAGGGGGATTACCCCCAGGGACTGGATGCCGTCCACCACGAAGTAAATGCCCTTAGTTTTACATAACTCTCCGATGCCCTTGACGTCGTTTCTGAAGCCGGTCAGAAACTCCACGGAGCTTGCGGCCACCACCCTGGTCCGTTGGTCAAGGTATTGTTCGAGGTCATCCAAAGCCAGCCCTCCCTCGCGGTGGGGGATGATGCGGGCCTCCACTCCGCGTCGCTCCAGGTTCAGCCAGGGATAGACGTTGGCCGGGTACTCCATGTCGCAGAAGATCACGTTGTCGCCGGGCTGGAAGCGGATGGCGTGGGCGGCGATGTTGATGCCCTCCGCTGTGTTCTGCACCAGGGCGATCTCTTCGGGGGTGGCGTTGATCAGTTGGCCCAGGGCCTGGCGCAGATCCTGGTCCAACGTTTCATACTCCTCCCAGGCCTGGCGAACGAAACGGCGCGTCTCTATGAATCTGGTCATAGCCGCCCGCGTCCGGCCAGGCAAAGGTGAGGTAGCCGCATGGTCTAGAAAGGTGAATTCCTTCGTGAGAGGGAACTCTCGTCTGAGCTCGTCGAGATCCATCTTGAACCTTTTCCGATCTCTAGCTACCCACCTGGCTCGGCCTGGATTGCCAAATCCAGGCCCGAAGGAACCGAAACCGATCGAATTCAGCCGGTTCAGCCGCCGGATCTGGCGATCCAGCGGGAGCAGGTAAGTAACCACCCTGATCTTGATCTTTGCAAAAAGCATTATAACACACCCAAGCCCAAAGGACAACTATTGACTGAAGGCGAGAAAGGTGTTATACTAGGCAGCGTCGAAACACCCAGGCTCACTATTGAGCTGGGGATTTAACAACTAACTGGAGGTGCAAAATGATTGAGAACATCCATTGGTTAGGACACGCCAGCTTCAGGATCGAGAACGACAAGACCATCTACATTGATCCCTATGAATTGAAGGGCAAGCCCCCAGAGGCCGACCTGATCCTCATCACTCACGACCACCACGACCATTGTTCTCCAGATGATGTAGCCAAGGTGGCCAAAGATGACACCGTGATCGTGACTATTGCTGCGGCGGCACAGAGGCTAAAGGGCGACGTGCGTGTGGTAAAGCCGGGCGAGAGCCTGCTTGTGCTCCTTATTCCCATCGAGACAGTCCCCGCCTACAACGTGAACAAGTTCCGCGGTCCTGGCGTGCCCTTTCATCCGCAGGAGAGTGGCCACGTGGGCTTCATCCTCACCGTGGGGGGACTGCGCATCTATCACGCTGGCGACACCGATGTCATCCCCGAGATGGATGATATCGAGGCTGACATCGCGCTATTGCCCGTGGGGGGGACTTACACTATGACGGCTGACGAGGCCGCTCGAGCGGCGAACAGGATCAAGCCTCAGGTGGCCATCCCTATGCACCACGGCGCTATCGTGGGGTCCGTCAGGGACGCTCAACGCTTCCGCGACCTGTGCCAGATGGAAGTGGTCATCCTCTCCCAGGAGAGATGAGTCCGTTCTGGTCACTATCTAAGTTGAAGCGTCTAGAAAGCCGCCTTAAGCCGACTTTCCGGGAAGACCCTAGTCCCAAATTCAGCGAGGGTTTAGGGGCCTGCGGCCCCCAACGGGGGTTATCAGGGAGATGGCCTCCTGACAGAATTGTGATCTACTGACAACGCAAAAAGGGAGCAGATCCAGGCTTCGATCTGCTCCCTTTCTTCGTCTGGGTGGACGCGAGGCGTCAAGCCGTCTCTTTCAGGTCCCAGTCAATGGGGCGCTCCGACTGAGTGAGGAGCAAAGGGGATGCCTTGCCTAAGACGGTCTCGGCACTGATGACGCACTTCTTAACGTCGCGCCGCGAGGGTATCTCGTACATCACGTCCAGAAGGGCCCGCTCGATGATGGTCCTCAGGCCCCGGGCGCCAGCTTCGTGCTTCATGGCCTCCTCGGCTGCCGTAGCCAAGGCCCCTTCGGTGAAGATCAGCTCGACGTTGTCCAGAGCTAAGAGCCGCTGGAATTGTTTGGTGATGGCATTCCTGGGCCGGGTCAGGATCTCGATCATGTCTTGCTTGTTTAGAGTGTCAACGCTGATTATCACCGGCAAGCGTCCCACCATCTCCGGGATCATGCCGTACCTCATCAAGTCATCGGGAACGACCTGCTTAAAGAGCTTGGCGATTCTCTTTTCTTCTTCCTCCTTCTGCAACTTGGCCGCCTCTCCTCTCAAAAAGCCTAACTGTCCTTTCATCCCGATGCGCTCGGCCACGATCTTCTCCAGGCCGTCAAAGGTGCCGCCGCAGATGAAAAGGATGTTGGTGGTATCAAGTTGGATGAACTCCTGGTGGGGGTGCTTCCGACCGCCCTGGGGAGGGACGTTGGCCACTGTGCCCTCGATGATCTTCAGGAGGGCTTGCTGCACTCCCTCGCCTGAGACGTCACGGGTGATGGAGGGGTTGTCCCCCGTCTTGCGGGCCTTCTTGTCGAGCTCGTCAATGTAGACGATGCCCTTCTCGGCACGAGCCAGGTTGTAATCGGCGGCCTGGATCAGGCGCAACAGGATGTTTTCTACATCCTCGCCCACGTACCCGGCCTCGGTCAAGGCTGTGGCATCGGCGATGGCGAAGGGGACGTCCAGGATCTTGGCCAGGGTTTGAGCCAACAGTGTCTTGCCACAGCCGGTGGGCCCAATGAGCAGGACGTTACTCTTCTCCAGCTCCACATCATCGGCCTCGGCTCCTACGCTGATACGCTTGTAGTGGTTATACACAGCCACCGAAAGCACCCTCTTGGCTTCATCCTGGCCGATGACGTATTCGTTCAGGCGCTCGTAGATCTCCTTGGGCGAGGGAATCGTTTCTAAGAAGAACCCCTCTTCGGGTGAGGCGGGGAGTTCCTCTTCCAGGATCTCCAGGCACAGGTAAACGCACTCATCGCAGATGTAGATAGATTCGGGGCCGGCTATCAGGCGATTGACTTCATTCTGACCTCGCCGGCAAAAGGAGCAGTATCGTTCGTCCTGTCGAATCCTGGCCATCTTGGCCCACCTTTCTTTATAAGTACGTAGAGTGGCGTAGCTGCAACCAAACTCTTCACCACAAAGATACCAAGGCACAAAGAAAAGCGGTGTCCTGAGCCTGTCGAAGGGCAGTGAAAAGCAGCGTGGAATGGCCTACAAGAAAGCTTCGTGTCTTTGTGTCTTAGTGGTAAGAAAGAAGAGGTGATTTAGCTGCTCTCCTCAGCTTCTTCTTCCTCGACTTTTCCCTTGCCAGGGATTAACACCTCGTCAATGATGCCGTACTCGATGGCTTCCTGGGGGTTCATGAAGTAATCTCGATCGAAGTCCCTGGTGATTCGCTCCACCGATTGCCCTGTGTGGCGAGCGAGGAGGTTCTTGAGTAGATCTTGCATGCGCAACAGCTCCCGGGCCTGGATCTCCACGTCAGGGGCATAACCCCGTGCTCCGCCACCGGCGGGGTGCATGTGGATGGTGGCGTGGGGCAGGGCGTAGCGACGGCCCTTCGCGCCAGCGGCCAAGAGAATAGTGCCCAAGCTAGCCGTCCAGCCCACGGCGATAGTGGAGATAGGAGCTTGCACCTGTTGCATGGTGTCGTAGACGGCCAGGCCAGGATATATCTCGCCGCCAGGGCAGTTGATGTAGACAGAGATCTCCTTTTCCGGGTCCTCTCGATCCAGGAAAAGAAGCTGGGCCACAATCACGTTAGCTACCTGAGCGTTGATAGGCGTACCGAGGAAAATGATCCGCTCCTTGAGAAGTAGGGAATAGATATCGTACATCCGCTCGCCGCGGCCTGTGCTCTCGATGACATAGGGAATCAAGGCTTGCATGCTTACTTAACTCCTTTCACTCTCGTTCTCTGCAACCTGTTGGTTTGTGGTCTTCGCCTTTTCCTCAGAGGGGGTCTCCGCTTCTCCCTCCAGCTCACCCCTGGCAATGGCTGCCAGGTGCTCCAGGGCTTTGTCCACCTTGTTGGGTTCGATCTCTAACCCTTCTGACTCGACGAACCTGCCTAAGGCAAGGGAGCGCTTCAGTATCTCCTCGGCTTGGGGGGAGATCTCTTTGCGAAACTCTTCTTCGGTCAGTTTTCTCATCTGCAGATAATTGTCGAGGTTCAGACGCTGCTTCCTGAGGTTCAGGTCGAAGGCTTCGAGCCGGTCATCAATTTCCCGCTCCAGCAGCAGAAGCGGGAACTCTATCTGAGATTTCTCAACCAAGGCTGTCAAGGCTCGATCAGCGAATCTTTCTTCGGCTTTGGCCTGTAGGTTACGGCGCAGTTCAGCTTTGAGATCCTCCAGAGTTTCATAGTCACCAACGGTGCGAGCCAGGTCGTCGTCAATGCCGGGCACTACCTGTTCTTTCAACTCCTGGAGGCGGACCTTGAAGTGAGCTTGCTGGCCAGCGAGTTTCCTATTTGCGGACTCTTCAGGGTAAGTCAGCGTGAACTCCCTCTGTTCGTTAACGGCCATGCCCAAAAGTTTGTCGCTGAAGCCAGGCAGTGGATAAGGGGAATCAGCCTCCAGGATCATCTCTCTCCCCTTGTTTCCAACAACTGTCTTTCCTTTAACCGTGCCCTCGATGTCCACTATAGCCAGATCGCCCCATTGGGCAGGCCGTTCTACAGGCTCCCAGGTGGTATTTTGCTCCTGGATTCTTCTGAGGGCCTCACCAATCTCCTGCTCTGTGACTATCTCCTCCTCGGGCTCCAGTCGCATGTGCCGGTAGTCGCCCAGCTCAACCACAGGGGCCAGGGGCACCACCATCTTTAAGACCAGGGGTTCGGTTTCGTAATCGCTGAGCGTGGCTTGACCGAATGGCTCGAGGCCCGCTTCCTCTAAAGCCTCTCTATAGACAGTGTTTCCCAACTCGTCCAGTACTTCCTGGTACAAGACCTCCTTGCCAAAATGGCGCACAACGACATCGTAGGGGGCTTTGCCTGGGCGAAAGCCCGGAATGCTGACCTTCCGTGAGATGCGCCGGGCAGCATTGCGCAGGCCCCGCTCAGTTCGCTCCTCATCAACCTTGATGGTCAAGGCCACTTGACAATTTTCTAGCCTCTCAGTCTCGACTTTCAATGCCTCAGTGCTCTCCTTTCCCGCCGGAGATTATAGCACAAAACCCTAAGCCGGACAAGCCGGACTCAAACAAGCCAATCTCACAAAAACCACCAAGACACCAAGTTTTTAGATTTCTTCTTTGTGCGCTTGTGTCTTTGTGGTTAATTTCTTGCCGCTTGTGCAAGAATTTGCCTGGTAAGATATTAGCTGGCCGCTGCCTTGTACAGTGGGCTCATGGCCCGCAGCTTCTGGACGATGCCGGGCAGTATCTCCAGTACGTAGTCAACGTCCTCCTCGGTGTTCTCCCTTCCCAGGGTCAGGCGCAAACTGCCGTGCGCTACTTCAGGAGGGATGCCCATTGCCAGCAGCACGTGAGAGGGCTCCAGGGAGGCCGAGGTACAGGCCGAGCCGCTGGAGGCACAGATCCCCGCCAGGTCTAAATTAAGCAGCACGGACTCCCCCTCGATGTACTTAAAGACGAAGCTAGCGCTGTTGGGCAGGCGGTTCGTGGGGTGGCCAGTAAGCTCTACCTCATCTATGTTCTCCAGAACGCCCTTGATCAGGCGATCCCGTAGGGCGGCGATGCGCTGATTGTTGGTCTCTAGCTCTTCGTGGGCTATCTTCAGCGCTGTGGCCAACCCAACGATGGAAGGCACGTTCTCGGTTCCCGCCCTGCGGTTGCGCTCGTGGGCACCGCCAGTCTGTGTCGGCAGTAAGGACACACCTTTGCGCACGTAAAGCACGCCAATCCCCTTCGGGCCGTAGACTTTGTGCGCCGAGAGGGAAAGGAGGTCAACGTTCAACTCGTCTACGTCCAGGTTCAGAGTGCCGCCAGCTTGCACAGCATCGGTGTGGAAAGGAATGCCCTTTTCCTTAGCGATCTTGCCGATTTCGGCGATGGGCTCGATGGTGCCCACTGCATTGTTGGCGTACATGATGCTGATGAGGATGGTGTTGTCCTTGATAGCTCGGCCGACGTCATCCGGATCAAGTAAGCCGTGCTTATCCACTGGCACGTAGGTGATCTCGAAGCCGAAGTGCTTCTCCAGTTGCTCGCAGGTGTGGCTCACAGCGTGGTGCTCGATGGAAGAGGTGATGATGTGGTTTCCTTTTCCCAGGTTGCGCCGCGCCCAACCCACGCCGCGCAGGGCCAGGTTGTCGCTCTCGGATCCACAACTGGTGAAAATCACCTCTCCAGGCTCGCAGCCCAGGATATCGGCCACTGTGCGCCGGGCTTCGTCAATGGCCTTAGCGGCTTCTCGCCCCAGTCGGTAGATGCTAGAGGCATTGCCGTACTTGTAGCTAAAATAGGGGAGTACGGCGTCCACCACCCGCGGATCAACGGCGGTAGTGGCGGCGTGGTCCATATAAATCGTCTGCGCTGGTTTCTGCATTTTCTTCCTCCGCGAATCGTCGGAGTTATTCTATCATGTCCACTGGTTTCTGTCAAGGATGATTTGGAGTCTGCTACGGGAGCCCTATTTGGTCTCGGATTTGCCATTTTCGAGGTTATGTTATATCATTACCGCGAGCGTTTCGACCGGGCCCTCGGCTTCTGAGTCCAGGGAGCATTTTCAATCTGGCTGGCGTGCGGCGATAAATATGCTTGAGATGTTTTCCTGCCCCCAAGTGGTGGCTGTGATCGGTGCCTCTCGCGACAAAGAGAAGCTGGGTCATGCGGTGCTATCGAACATCATCGAACATGGCTATCAAGGCCAGGTCTATCCCATCAACCCTAAGGCCGATCGGATTCTGGGGCTCAAGTGTTATCCTAGCGTCCTGGACGTCCCGGATCCCATAGATTTGGCGATCATCGTTATCCCCAACAAATACGTTTCCGCAGTGCTGGAGGAGTGTGGCCAGAAGGGTGTCAAGGGGGTCATAATCATCAGCGCGGGCTTCCGCGAGGCCGGCCTGGAGGGGGTGAGGATGGAGCGGGAGCTCGGCGCCATTGCCAAACGGCATGGGATGCGCCTCATAGGCCCCAATTGCCTGGGTGTCATAGATACCATCTGTCCTCTCAACGCCTCCTTCGCCGCCGGGATGCCTCCCAGAGGAGCTATCGCCTTCATGTCCCAATCGGGGGCCCTTTGCACCGCCATCCTCGATTGGGCCCTTGCTGCTGAGATCGGCTTCTCTCGCTTCGTAAGCTTGGGCAACAAGGCCGACGTCGGCGAGGTTGACCTGTTGGCGGCCTGGGAGGATGATCGCCATTCCAAGGTCATCCTCACTTATATAGAGGGCCTCTCCGAAGGCAGGAAGTTTATGGAGGTCGCCCGTAGGGTCACCCGCCGCATCCCGGTCATCGCCGTGAAATCCGGCTCTACCAATGCTGGTTCACGGGCCGTCTCCTCCCACACGGGCTCCCTGGCGGGCTCGGAGCGAGCTTACGAGGCCGCCTTCCGCCAGTGCGGAGTGCTCAGGGCCGAGTCCATCCAACACCTGTTCGACTATTCCCTGGCCTTCGCCTACCAGCCAGTGCTCCGAGGGGGTCGCATCACTATCGTCACCAACGCCGGCGGGCCGGGCGTCATGGCCACCGATGCCCTGGAGCGGGAGGGCCTCTCGCTGGCTTCGTTGAGCCGGGAGACGATTGACTTCCTGCGAGACAATCTCCCCCCCGCCGCCAACATCTACAATCCGATAGATGTCCTGGGGGATGCCCTGGCCGACCGCTACGCCTTGGCCCTGGAGGCTGCCCTCAAGGAAGCAGGCGTGAGCGGCGTCATCGTCATCCTCACCCCCCAGGTGATGACCGAGATCGAGGATACGGCCGAGGCTGTAGGTCGGATTGCCGCTCGTTACGACAAGCCTGTCCTGGGCTGCTTCATGGGGGAGGCCAAGGTCGGCGTTGGGATCAGGATCCTCAACGAATACAAGATACCCAACTATCCCTTTCCCGAGCGGGCTGTAGGAGCGCTGAAGGCTATGCTGGACTACCGGCGCTGGCTGGATCGTCCTCCCTTGGAGATCGAGGAGTTTGATGTTGATTGGCAGAGGGTAAGGGGTATCTTCGAACAAGTGAGGGCCGGCGGGCGACAGGCCATCGGCGACGCCGAGGCGCGGGAGATAATGGAAGCCTACGGTATCCGCATCCCCGCGTCCAAACTAGCCACTACGGCCGATGAGGCAGTGGAGTTCGCCGAGGAGATCGGCTATCCGGTGGTGATGAAGATCGCTTCTCCGGACATCCTCCACAAGACCGACATCGGCGGCGTCAAGCTGGGCATCTCCGATGCCACCGACGTGCGAGACGCCTTCGACCTACTGGTCTACCGGGCCACCCGCTACATGCCCGATGCTGAGATCTGGGGCTGTTTGGTGCAGGAGATGGTGAGGGGCGGTAAGGAGGTCATCGTGGGCATGAACCGCGACCCTCAGTTCGGCCCCCTGATGATGTTCGGCCTGGGGGGGATCTATGTCGAGGCCCTCAAGGACGTGGCCTTCCGCATAGCGCCCTTCTCCCGGCAGGAAGCCGAGGAAATGATCGCGGAGATCCGCGCCTACAGCCTGCTCAAGGGGATACGGGGCGAGAGGCCCTCGGACACGGAGGCCATCGCGGATACCCTGCTACGGCTTTCGCAGTTGGTGACCGATTTCCCCGAGGTTATGGAGATGGACGTCAACCCGCTCATCGTCTTTGAGGCTGGCCGGGGAGCGGTGGGCATTGACATGCGGTTGGTACTAGCGGCTTAGCGTCTAGGCGTCGTGGCGTCTAGGCGTCCTTATCCAACGTCCAAAACGCTGGGACGCTAAGATGCTAAGACGCTAAGGCGCTAAGGCGCTGAAAGGAGCGGGTTATGAGGGATTTCGGCAAGATCATGGCTTGGGAGAAGGCCGATGACTTGGTGGTGCTGATCTACGAAGTCACCAAGGCTTTCCCAAAAGAAGAGCTTTATGCACTAACGTCGCAGTTGCGGCGAGCAGTGGTATCTGTAGCTGCAGACATCGCTGAGGGCTCTGGCAAACAGTACCTCAAGGAGTTCAGGCAATTCCTCTATACAGCTTAAGCTTCCTTGTCGGAAGTGGAATACTACATCCACTTGAGCCATCGGCTTGCTTACCTCGACGGGGAAAAGGTTGCCAAGCTGGAGGAAGCTCGCAAAGATGCAGCCAAGATCTTACAGGGCTTTATCAACGCTGTCGAAAAGCAAATCAAGCAAGGCCGCATCCACAACTAACGCTGAGCCGCTAAGACGCTGCGACGCTGAGACGCTTAAAGAAAGGAGGGGGAGTATGAACGCACTATACATATGTTCGACGGTGACTTTCTCGGGCAAGACGGCTCTTTGTATTGGCCTGGCAAAGAAGTTCAGGCGCGACGGCTTCACCATCGGCTACATGAAGCCGGTGAGCACCACGGCCAGGAAGGTGGCCGGGCGGATCGTTGACGAGGATGCCCAGTTCATTCAACAGACCTTCGATCTGGCTGAACCCCTGGAAGTCATCGCCCCCATTGCCTTGATGCCCCAGGTGGTGGAGAGCATATTAACAGGAGAAGAGGAGACCGACTTCGTGGGTCAGCTCAGGGAGGGCTACGCCAAGGTTGCCCAGGGGAAGGATGTGGTCATCCTGGAAGGGGGGGCTCACTGCATGGAGGGTTCCCTCGTTAGCCTGTCCGCACCTTTGGTCTCTGACCTCCTGCAGGCTCGAGAGCTGGTGGTGATCAAGTACACCAGCGATTTGGTGGTAGACGACGCTCTGGGGGCCAAAGCGCTGTTCGGGGATTCTATGATCGGAACCGTCATCAACGCCGTGCCGCGCCAACGGATGCGCTTTGTTCAGGAGATGGTCAAGCCTTATCTGGAGGAGTGGGGCATCAGGGTCTTCGCCGTCTTGCCCCAGGAGAGGCTGCTCATGTCCATCAGCGTGGGCCAACTGGCCGACTGCCTGGGCGCTGAAATCCTCTGTTGTCCCGAAGCAAGCGAGGAGTTAGTGGAGTATCTGATGGTTGGAGCTATGACTGTGGATTCAGCTTTGACCTACTTCCGCCGCAAACCTAACAAAGCCGTCATCACGGGCGGCGATCGTTCCGATATCCAACTTGCGGCTCTGGAGACCTCGACCAAGTGCCTTATCCTGACGGGCAACCTCTACCCCAGCCCCCTCATCCTCGGCCGGGCCGAGGAGGTGGGGGTGCCGGTGATCTTGACCAGGCAGGACACACTGACCACCGTGGAGATCATCGAGCAATTCTTCGGCAAGACCCGCCTCCATCAGGAAAAGAAGATCCAGCGTTTCCAGGAGATGCTCGATGAGCGTTTCGACTTCGACGCCCTGTACGCTGACCTGGAGTTGAAGCCAGCCGCGTGAGCGAAATGTTGAAAGAAAACCGGCGGATGCTGGTTTATCTCGTTGTATCCAACTTCATGCTCTACTTTGGCTTCCGCGTCTGGCAGGCGATGTTCAACAACTTTGCCGTGGAGGAGATGGGCGTTGGGCCAGGGAGCGTCGGCTGGATACAGGCGGTGCGCGAGGTGCCAGGGCTGATGGGTTTCTTAGTCGGCTTCCTGGCCCTCTTTCTTTCCGAAGTCCGCATCATGGCCTTGAGCGTCGTCTTGCTGGGCATTGGGACGTTCCTGACCGGGCAGGCGCACAACATCCCTTTTCTGCTTATCAGCACGTTGGTGATGAGCTTTGGCTTCCACTTCTTCTACCCCAGCAACAACGCCATGGTGCTGATGGCCGTAGAGAAGCAGCACACGCCGAAGACACTGGGGCAACTGAGAAGCCTGGGAGCGATAGCCGCGCTTCTGGCCACCGGCGCGGTCTACCTGCTGGTAGAGCCCTGGGGCTATCGGCGATTGTTCATGGTTGTGGGGGGGATGGTTGCCGTGGGGGGACTGCTGCTGTTGCCGCTGGGAGGCGCCAAGGAGGGTCTGCCGCAGCGTCGCCAGATCGTCCTGCGGCGGCGATACTGGCTCTACTATACGCTGGCGTTCTTGATGGGCAGCCGTCGCCACATCTCTACTACCTTTGCCATTTTCCTGCTGGTGCGCGAATACGGCATCAGCGTCCAGACGACGGCGACGCTGTTCCTGCTCAACAGCCTGATCAACACGTATGTTTTGCAGTTGGTGGGCAAATTGGTGAGCCGACTGGGCGAGCGGCTGATGCTGAGCATCGCCTTTGGCACACTGCCCTTTGTCTTCCTGGGTTACGCCTATGTGACGTACTTGCCAGCGCTGTTTGTCTTGTACGTGATTGACAACATCCTGTTCGGCTTCAACCTGGCGCTGACGACCTATTTTCAAAAGATCTCCGTCGCCGCCGAAGAGATCACCAGCAATCTTTCGGTGGAGCAGAGCATCAACCACATCGCGGCCATTGTGATGCCAGTGATTGGCGGCACGGTGTGGGAACTGTTCGGCTCGCAGGCACCGTTTCTGGTGGGAGTCGGCATGGTGCTGGTCTCGCTGGCGCTGACGCAGTTCATACGCACACCGCCGGAGCGGGTCGCTGTGGCAGCCACGGCAGGGGATTGAGGCATGGAGGCCGCGAAGCTCAGCAGTCGTGCCCAGGGGATGTTTGCCTGTCCCGAAGGCGCGGCCACGTTAGCTGCGTTCCAGCTCCTCCGCCGTCAGGGTTGGATCGACGATGACGAGACGGTCATGCTGCTCAACACCGGCAGTGGGCACAAGTATGTTCATCTGTGGGGTTGAGTGAGTCAGATGAAATGGGGAAATATACCTATAGGGTTTGCCTAGGAGCCTGGTGAATAAGCCCTATCCGCCCCCTACGGGGGGGAAGAGGGCAAGTTGATCGCCATCTTGGATGGTACTATTGAGACCGGCCAGGAATTTTATGCTTCGCCCGTTGACGAGGACAGTTATAGAACTCTGGAGGTTGCCATCGTCATTTAGAACGCGCTTCCTAAGGGCAGGGTATTCGGCTGTGAGCTTCTCCAACACGCTCCGCACCGTGTCGCCAGCCTTCACATCGACTTCTACTTCCTTTGCCCCCACGAGTGGCCTCAGCGTAGCGAAGATTTTCACCCTCATCGCTTGTTACCTCACTTCGTGCTAAACTTCCACATGCCCCTTCGAAGGCAAGAGGCCCCTATACTTTATGATGATACCAGGATTGAGCCCAAAATGCAAGAAAAGAGGAGACATTGCCTTGAAACGGAAACCGGGGTACAATGTACCGAAACGCGGCAGCATCCGTGGGGTAGCTGCGATCACTGGTCCCAAAAACCATTGGCTGGACTGATGCCGGAAAGTAGCCATTTCGTTTCCCTCCATTCAAAGCGCTCTCCGAGTTGGGTGGCTTGCTTCGCTAGGTCTTCACCCTGTGCGTGGTGTGGCTCGGTCATAAGCCCTTTTTCGTCCTAAATACCGTGCAAAAGGCCTTAGGCTACTCCGATCCAGAGGGATATAGGTTCGCTACAATCCAAGAAAGGCGGGTACAGACAATGAAAGGCAGAAAATTGCTTATGATCCCCGGTCCAATCGAGTTCACCCCGGAGGTGTTGCGGGCGATGGGCATGGCTACCACCAGCCATGTGGCCCCCAACTTCATTGAGGTCTTCGGCCAGGCGCTGGAGCGGCTGCCCCAGGT
>Ga0209986_10000139_pt1 | contig 64971 bp, 80 predicted proteins | sample BlataG_FD_183168 | JGI IMG/M metagenome (GOLD analysis project Ga0209986, IMG submission 183168) | Deep subsurface microbial communities from Black Sea to uncover new lineages of life (NeLLi) - Black_00105 metaG (SPAdes) (version 2) | ecosystem: Environmental > Aquatic > Marine > Oceanic >... | reverse complement strand
AAATTAGGGTACAACGAGGGTTCTTTTTTTGTAAAGTGGGAATCTATTCTAAAAGGCAGGCAATTACGGAGAAAGAGTGTATCAGTTTATCTGAGCATAGCTGTATCAATTTATCTGAGCGCTATAGATTGGCTGCTCGAGTATGTTTTCGGTTGGGGCGAAGACGGGACCTGGGGCTTTGGAGAGGTTGATACCGGCGACTATTCCTATGATGTGACAGCTTCCTATCTTGAGGATGGTGAGTTTACCATTACCCTTGTTTCACTATGGGGAGACTTTTTCATAGATAAATCCGAGCTGGAGATTACCTATAACCCCGTCCCAGAGCCTAGCACCATGTTGCTGCTTGGTTTTGGGCTGATTGGTCTTGCCGGATTCGGGAGGAAGAGGCTCTTTAAGAAATAGGATTGTTTCAAGAAGTTATGTAATGCAAAAAGGCCACCTACGGGTGGCCTTTTTGCGTCGATGCGTGCAATCACGGCCAAGCCTTATGTCAGGGTAGTGATGAGCATCCAAACCCTTTCCCCAGCAGGACAGGGGGTAGTGTGAGGGAATCAATCCCACGACGGGCGGGACCGAACGTTTTGAGGAGTTACTGGAAAATATACTATATGTTGATTTTTTTTTTCATAATGCCACAATATATTGTTGACATTCTAATTTAATTATTGTATGAAAAATAAATATTAGGTGAAGAAGCTGGGCAGGGTTATCTTGTGAATAGTCAGCTTAATGAATTACGCGGGAGACTAGGTTCATTCCGGGGAGGGGGTCCGGACAATGAATGAATATGCTATTGCCCACGGTCTGCTGGCAGACCTGCAACACGAAAGCAGAAAGCACGGGGTGTCTCACATAAGCCGGGTGCATGTCAAAATAGGAAGCCTTTGCGGCATCATCCCTGAAGCTCTGACCTTTGCCTTTGAAACGGCCTCAGAGGGCACGGTGGCCGAAGGAGCCGAACTGAACATAGGGGTTGTGCCTGCCAAAGGACGATGTCATCAGTGTGGCATAGAGTTCGATGTGGCCATGGATACCTCGATGTTAGTCTGTCCTCAGTGCGGCGGGATTGTGGGTGAGGTCATCTCCGGGAGAGAGCTCGAAATCGCCTTGGTTAGAGGCAAGGCCGAGAGCACGTCCTGACACAACACTTCTGGTTTGCACTCCGCTCATGTATTATCTTTTCTGTTCTTCAGCTTACTCTGAGTTAATGCTCTTAACGCTTTTAATTTGCCCAACGATATGATAACAAAAGTTTTACGCCGCAGGGCGGCACGTGGAATGAGTATTTTGAGATGGAAGTCTATTCCGGAGGAACCGATATGGAATCAAGACCGCCAGACAACGGAGGGAGGCGTTCGGGAGTTGACCGGAGGCAATTTTCATACAGCAGCCATATTCCTGAGAGGCGAGCGAAACAGGACCGGAGAAGCAGCCTAGACCGGAGAAGTGGAGTGGATCGGAGAAGGGCATTTCGTCTTTGACTGGCTGAAAGAATGGTCGGGAATTGGTCAGCGGAGGCTTCAAGAATATGAGAAGGGTTGTTATCACAGGCATTGGACTTGTAACGCCATTGGGATGTGGAAGAGAGAGGTTCTGGAGTTCCCTTGAACAAGGAGTTTCAGGTGTAGACAGAATTACCAAATTTGACGCTTCGAAGCATGATTGTAAAATTGCGGCAGAGGTCAAGGATTTTGACCCACTAGAGTATGGTATGAATAAGAAAGAAGTTAGAAGGCTCGATTTTTTTAGCCAATATGCCCTAGCCTCTGCTCATCAGGCAATTGAAGACGCGAAATTGCCACTCAAGGACAAGAATCCTAACATCGGAGTTATCGTTGGCTCAGGGGTTGGTGGAATATCAACCATAGAGGACGAAAAGGAACGATTCTATCTTAGAGAAAAGAAAGGAAAGAACGGAGCTTCTTTTGTCAGTCCGTTTTTTGTCCCTATGATTATGCCGAATGCAGCCGCTGGAAATATCAGTATGAAATACAAACTGAATAATGCAAGCATGAGCACAGCAAGTGCGTGCGCAACGGGTCTTCATTCGATCATATATGCTGCAAAAGATATCATGTTGGGTGATTGCGATGTTATGGTTGCGGGTGGTACGGAAGGGGGTATCACTCCTCTGGGTGTTGGTTGCTTTGCAAACATGAATGCCATTTGCAAGGATTACAATGATGAGCCGCAAAAGGCGAGCAGACCTTTTGACCGTGAACGTAAAGGCTTTGTTATGGGTGAGGGCGCCGGCATAGTGCTCCTTGAGAGCCTTGAATATGCACTGAAACGGGGCGCTCGTATCTATGCTGAGATTGCCGGATACGGACTGACTTCTGACGCGCACCATATTACTGCCCCTGATCCGGATTCGTACGAGATTGCCAGGGCAATTAAGCTCGCCCTTGATAGGGCCGGGATCAGCCATGAAGAAGTCGATTATATTAATGCCCACGGCACGTCAACGCCTGATAATGATCTGTCAGAGACAAACGGCATTAAGAAAGTATTTGGAGATAGTGCCTATAAGGTCAAGATTAGCTCAACCAAGTCGATGATGGGTCATATCATAGGGGGCGCTGGAGCAATTTGAGACTCTGGTTGTCTCTTTGCTATGGAGAGAAGTATTGTTCCTCCAACAATAAACTACGAAAATCCTGATCCTCAATGTGATCTGTATTATGTCCCGAATAAAGCTGAACACTGTGAAGTCAATATTGCCATGAATAATTCATTTGGGTTCGGGGGTCATAATGCAGTGCTCCTGCTAAAGAGGTATGAAAATGGTCAGGGTTAGAAACATCAAACCAACGAGCCCTTTCACCCTGCTCCGCTTTCCTCTTGTCTGCCATGAAGCCACGTGTTGTGGGTAGCTAATGTCCCTCAATAGTGGCATTTGTTTTCCCAAAAGATAACCTAATTTACACAATTCTCTACACCTCTCTTACTGCCCTATTTAGGCTAACTCTCTAGAAAGGAAAGGAAACACGCCCAATCGGCCAACTTGGCACGATGTTTTCATAAGGGTATTAAGCAAGGTCTGATTTGGCCGAACCGCCACGCAAGGGGCGGCGACCCACATAAGGGCGTTTTATGTTACATTGCGACATGCGTTTTTGATTGTATGCCCCACAACATGGCACAACCGAAGTAGGGATATAAGAATTAGGCGCACTCGGGGGTATCTATATGGAATCAAGACCGCCAGACAACGGAGGCAGGCGTTCTGGAGTTGATCGAAGGCAGTTCTCGTACAGTAGCTGTATTCCTGAGAGGCGAGTCGAATCGGATAGGAGAAGCGGCACAGACCGGAGGGGCGGTGTTGACAGGAGAGAGGGTGTGGAAAGGAGAAAAGTATTTCATCTTCTCTGACCTCTCAAAAAATTCGGATTGTAGGGCGCCATTTTGTGCAAGAAGGAAATTTTTTCCTAAAAAGCAGGAATGACGGAGAGGCCAATGAGGTCTTGTTTTGGAATAGCATTATTTTTGTGTTGCATTTTATTGCCAGCATCGGCTGATTTGAGCGATTTTCAGCCAATAGTCGAGTACAGTTTGCCGGCAGACATCATGCTGGTTAAGTTCGCAGATGAGACTTGGGTCTATCGGTTATATGAAGACGGCACAGTGAGAAAAATGGTAAACAAGAAAAGATACGTTGCAACATGCAATGAGGAGGAACCGAAGAATCGCAAGAGCAATGAACAGTTGACGGGTTGATTTTGTTATTTACCCTGCCTTTCATCCCACCTGTAGTCACGCAAGGTTTTGGCAGAACCTTTGGGTTGACATCGTCCTTTCCCAATTATACGTTAGGAAGCAGCCTCACAACAGTTTCAGTTTGTTACGGATAAACACCAGTCTTGGGGAGATTCATTCCATGGTTACGTTTCGTCTAACAAGAGACTATCGAGTTTGGATTGTTGTGGGCCTTTTGTTGGCCGGCTGCAACCAACCCCAATCTATCCCGCCTTTTGACCTTGACCTCGAGGGATTAGAGCAGGTCAGATTGGTCACGGGCGATGAAGCCATCAATGCCATAAACAGACTCCATGGGATGCCTATCGATGTGGTGAGGGGCTTCATTGCCTATTATGAAGGTCTTCACCTTCACGACAAAGCGACCATATGGTTGTCCGAGGCCACCTCTGAAGACCTTGCCAAAAGGCAGATTGAGGTAATGATTGACAGGATGAAAAAGAGCAGAAGGTCACCCTTTAGTCATTATCGCGTATTGGACGCAAACGGTGTGAGCGTCATAGGATTTGACGGGATGGGCCAGGTTCATTATGTTTTCAGAGACAACAAATGGGTCTATTGGATTAGTGCGGATGCAGGCCGCATAGATGAGATTCTGGACCATGTCATGAAAAGAACTTAGGGGGATGCTTATGAAGGGATCGAGAGTTCTTGTTACAGGTGGAGCAGGGTTTTTGGGCAGCCATCTGTGTGATAGATTGGTCTTAGAAGGAGCAGAGGTGCTTTGTCTTGATAATTTCTTTACCGGATCAAAAAGGAATATCTTGCACTTGATGGGCAACAGCAGCTTTGAGCTAATCCGCCATGACCTGGTGGAGCCTATCTTTCTGGAGGTGGATCAGATTTATAACCTCGCTTCTCCTGCATCGCCGGTCCACTATCAGTACAATCCTGTTAAGACTGTCAAGACTAATGTGATGGGGGCCATCAACATGTTGGGCCTGGCAAAACGTGTGAAGGCGCGAATTTTGCAGGCTTCAACATCTGAAATCTACGGCAATCCTCAGGAACACCCTCAAAAGGAGACCTATTGGGGGCATGTGAATCCCATCGGGCTGCGCAGTTGCTATGACGAGGGCAAACGGGTGGCCGAAACACTGATGATGGACTATTATCGCCAGAACCAGGTGGATGTGAGGATCGTACGTATCTTTAATACATACGGTCCGAGAATGGCTGTTTCAGACGGTAGGGTTGTAAGCAATTTCATTGTTCAGGCCTTGGGAAATGAGCCGATTACGGTTTATGGCGACGGCAGTCAAACCCGTTCCTTTTGTTATGTTTCGGACATGATTGAGGGGTGGATAGCAATGATGAACTGCGAGGATTTCATCGGCCCCGTCAATCTTGGCAATCCTAATGAATTTTCCATCAAAAGGCTTGCTGAACTTGTCATCGAGATCACTCAGTCGAAATCAGAGATCGTGTACACGTCTCTCCCTGAAGATGATCCGATTCAACGACGCCCGGACATTTCTTTGGCAAAGGAAAAGCTGAACTGGGAACCTCACGTAAACCTGGCGGAAGGGCTGGAGAAGACCGTGGATTACTTCAGGCGGGTTTTAGAGTAAAGGAGCATTCCAAGTATGGCAGCCGTTATACGAGACATAAGGGTAGCTTGTGTGGGAGCCGGCTATTGGGGCAAGAACTTGATCAGAAATTTTAATGAAATTGGCGCCCTTGATGTCATATGCGATACCAACGAGTCGGTGTTGGCAGACTTCAAGAAAAAGTATCCGGAAAGACGTTTCAGCCGTTCCTTTTCTGAAATCCTTTCAGAGCCAAGCATCGATGCTGTAGTGATTGCAGCTCCTGCTGAGAAACACTATGTCTTGGCCCGGGAGGCCCTTTTGGCTGGGAAGCACGTCTTTGTGGAAAAGCCCCTTGCTCTTAAGGTGGAAGAGGGAGAGGAGTTGATTTCCATCGCTCAAGAGCGCCGGAAGATCTTGATGGTGGGGCATATTTTGGAATATCATCCGGCTGTGCTAAAGCTCAAGGAGTTGATCGATGCCGGGGATCTGGGCAGGATCAACTATGTGTATTCAAACCGGCTGAATCTGGGAAAGGTGCGGACCGAAGAGAACATTCTCTGGAGCTTTGCGCCCCATGATATTTCAGTGCTGCTCATGCTTCTTGGTGAGATGCCAGAGAGCGTGACAGCTTTGGGCGGTTGCTATTTGCACCATGAAATTGCGGACGTCACTATCAGCACACTGAGCTTCCCCAGTGGTGTGAAGGCACACATATTTGTCAGCTGGCTGCATCCTTACAAGGAGCAGAGGCTTGTGGTGGTAGGGGACCGGAAAATGGCTGTCTTTGATGACACCTCAAAGGACCGCAAGCTCCGCCTTTATGACGAGGGGATTGAATGGGTGAATCGCATGCCTGTGCCGAGAAAAAAAGACCCTGTTGCCATCGAAATAGAGCCGGAGGAGCCATTGGAGCGTGAGTGTTTGCACTTTCTGGATTCCGTAAGAAATGGCAAAGACCCCAAAACTGACGGACATAGCGCATTGCGCGTACTGAAAATCCTAAATGCCTGTGAAGCATCCCTGGCCGGGGGAGGGGTTCCTGTCAAAATTGCGTCCACTGGGAGCGTAGAAGGTTATTTTGTGCACCCGAGCGCCTACGTCGACGATTCCGTTTCTATAGGGCCAGGAACCAGGATATGGCACTTTTCCCACATAATGGAGAATGCCGAAATCGGTGAGCGGTGCAATATTGGTCAGAACGTAGTGGTGGGACGCAGCGTTCGAATCGGAAACGGCGTAAAGATACAAAACAATGTTTCGGTATATGAAGGTGTGACTCTTGAAGATGAGGTGTTTTGCGGCCCCTCTATGGTCTTTACGAATGTTCACAATCCCCGCAGCCACATTCCGAGGAAGGACGAGATCAAGCAGACTCCTGTGAAGAAGGGCGCCACGATTGGCGCCAATGCTACCATCGTTTGCGGCAATACTGTTGGGCGATATGCCTTTATCGGCGCTGGAGCAGTGGTGACCAAGGACGTTCCAGACCATGCCGTTTTTGTGGGAAATCCTGGAAGAATTCAGGGTTGGATATGCGCCTGCGGCATCAGGATTGATTTTGATTCAAACAAGGCAGAGTGCCACAAGTGCGGCGCCTGCTATGTCAAGGATGGCAACAGTGTACGTCCCACCTTTAGCGTGGCTGAAGAGTCTGAAGCTATGTGTAAATAATACTGTACGGCAGGGGTGATCTGGCCCATTCGCCCGGCTTGGGCATAATGGACTGGTTGACGACAGTCATCCAGTAGTACTCGGAGTTGAGTTCTCTCAATTTGCCGTCTTCAGGGAATCTGGCGTGGCTGGTTCGCTCATAAGTAGTCTGGAAGACCACAATACCTCCGGCGTCTTCCTGTGCGACGAGGTAATGGTTCTTGATGGTCTCGACGGCCAGGTTGTTGGCCTCGGCTATGCCTTGTAAGTCCGTGTCTGTGAGTTTCATTAATATGTATTTGGAAACGCCCCTTTCTGAAATCCGGTAAAGCCCTCTTGACTCGCAACTTGCCACATAGACTGTGGATATGCAATGTATCCGCCTCAGGAATTGCGCGCCCACCACCGCTGCTGTGCGCCGCCCTCCGGCCGTGGTAGGCAATCCATAGTATTCAAACAACTTCTTTTGAATTTCCTCTGCATAAGATTCCCCCTTTTCATACAGATCCTTGGATATATAACGTAGCTCGCGGGCCATGTCTTCGGCGGCATCGGCAATAGGCCAATCAATTCGCACACGGAAGTGTGAAAGGGAGTATCTGTTTCTGGCTTTGATAGTGGGATCCCGTTGAATAAGCAGGGCGTAGTCCACAGGGAGCAGGTCTCTGAGAAAGTCAGAGAAATGGACAGATTCAAAGAACTTTGTGTTCCTGTAATATTTCTTTGTAAACTGAACTGTCTCGGAGCGCATCAAGTTCTCTTTAGTTGCCTTATTGTCATCAAAAAACCGGATGTATTTTTTGTAGGCATTGGGGATGAAATCCTCCACAAAGATCACAAGAAAGCGGTTGTGATACTCGTACTCCACATCAGGAATCCGTGCTCTTGGTTTGAGTTCCCGTTTTTCCACAAATGGGTATGAGAGTTTATGCTCAACAATGTCATGATAAGACTTCACCAACCCATACTCGACAAGATATTCGTCCAGTTCATCCCGAAGGGATTCATAGACCGACCGTCGCAGTTTGTCCTGGCGGCTCAACTGTTCGCGAAAATTCCAGTAAGTCACTAGCTGTCTCCTTGTGTTATCGGCTGCAACGATTGGATGATGGGCAAGCCGTTGAGGCCCCCGCCGGGGACGAAGCAAAACTACTTCCTATGAGCGGATTTTTTACTTATAACGCAGTCTTACTTAACAGTCAACGCAAACTTGGCAATAACTTCTGGTTCATGATTCGACGTTGTTCGCGGCGTTTATCCGGTCGATCCATGCATAGATCCTCTCACGCCAGTAATAGGCGGGGATTGCAAAGGCAATGGAGATGACGATGAGGATGATCAATGCGGCATAGTTTTTCTGAAATACCTGGGCGCCTTGAAGGCTTAACATGAGAGTGCCCGGCATGCGACCAATACCGGCCATAAGTACAAATACCTTGAAAGAAATACCGGTCAAGCCAAGGAAGATGCAGAGGTAGTCTTTGGGAAATCCCGGCGCCAAAAAAAACAAGAAAAACAAAAGAGCGCCCTGATGTCTTGTAACGGCGTCAAATCTGCCCAGGTAGCGGGCCGGAACCCATTTTCTCACGTAGCGTCTTCCCAGGATCCGGGTCAGGGTGAAGTTGACGACAGACCCTGCCGTAAGCCCGATGGAGGAATAAATGAACCCGGGAACAGTACCAAAGACATAGCCCCCCACAAATCCGCTGGCCTCTCCCGGGATCGGCGCGAATAGCACCTGAAGGATTTGAATTCCCATAAAGGCCAGCGGCGCGCGGATGGGGCCCCAGTTAAGGAGAAACGTCCTGACCTGTTCAGGGTCTTCAACCCAGCCGTACAATGTGACGGCCCTTTCGGCCAGAAACGTCCAGTTAAGGAATACGATCAGAGCGAGAAATCCTGTGCCGCCAAGGAATAGGGCAATCTTAGCGAGGCGGCTCATAACCAAGGGCTTCGGGGAGACCTTTCTGAGGGATGGTCAGCTCCAGGCGGTAGCGTGATTTGAGATAATAGTGAAAGGGGAGGGCAGATCTTAGATTCTTTCCGTAAAAGAGATTCCAGTGTGTGTTGAGTTGAAGCATGGGCCATGCAATGCGGTTTCCTTCCAACACATGGACAAAGGCGCCGCCTGCATCACTCAAGCGCGAAAACAACGCGTCTTCGTTAAATCCCAGTTTTCTTGCGATTTCGATGCTGTCTCCGCCGGAGGAAATGGTGTAGGCTCCATTTTCTTGAGCCTTTAAGATCGCTTCCAGGATCGAGCGTTCCGGCCCTTCAAAGCCGGCCTCTTCACTCTTTCCAACAGGGCCTTTTTTGTATATGGTCTTGGCCTTCAAGAGAAGCGACACAAAGTGCCTCGTGGTTTGTTCTCCAATGCTCCAGATGTGGAATTGATCCTTTTTCGGATGGTCATGAATTTTTTCAGGCGTCAAATTGAGAATATCGGAGTTGTGTTTTACCAGAAAGTCCGCAGGCACGACCAGTTTTTTTTCTCCCGCTGGAAGCTGGTAAAGATCTCTGAAGAACGTGAAGAGGGCCTTGCTCACGTTTTTCTCCAGGAATTTCTCGGTAGTCTCTCCGAAGTTATACCGTTCACCGGGCCGTACCTGCTTGCTTAGCAGGGCGATGATCCCTGGGGTTCCCCCCAGCAATACATGGGGGACTTTCTCGGAAAGGACAGAGTTCTTGATGAGGCCCATATAGTCTCCCACTTTCAGCCCCCCAAAGATCGGCACAAAGGGGTATTCGATTATATGGAGGACCTGTCGGTTTTCCATCATTTCGATCTCGGTCTGTCGCCCTACCAGGTTAACAACGTTGGTAAAACCTATCATGGAACTATGCTTGCGGTGGGAGGTGTTAAAGGCATCGTTTACATAGAAGTCGATCAAGGGTCCCAAGATGGAGACAAACCGGGCACCCTTGTGCACCTCGTGGGGCCTGAGCCCGGGCTTGTCCTGAATGAAGACCTCATCCACCAGAAAGCGGATATTATTCAGCACCAGGATTTCACCATCCTTGAGTGAAAGAATCTTGTTGGTGATAACTTCTCTCTGAGACAGGTTGCCCAGATACTTGACCGTTTTCTTGGGTTGCCAGGGGCGATTTATCAGTTTCCTGATCACTCGGGCATGCTGGTCCAGCTCGACGAAGTTTCCTTTGCCTGCACGTCCCTGATGACCCATGACGATCACGCGTGCCCCGTAACCTGAGAGTTCTTCCAAGGTGGGGATAGCAAGACGAATCCTTTCAACGCCGGTTATGCGACCGTTGCTATCAACGGGTAAGTCTATGCCTGCCCTTACCAGTACTGTCTTGCCACCAAAGGCATTTCTGCCATAGAGTTGCTTGTAGTGGGTATTGTACTCAACCGCCGTTACATCCCTTAGCCCGTCATTCCACATGATGCGATAGATGATATCGTCAATCGTCAAGAAGTTTAGATAGGCATTGGCATTGTCTGACGGAGGCAGGCTTTTGTCTGACTGCAGGTTTTTGTCGGGGTCCTGATGATGCCGTATTACGTCTTGAATGGACACAAAGGGGCCTCCTTTTCCGGCGGGAATAACAGACAGCTTTCAATTGAGCCGTTTCGCTCAATTGAGGCAAGAGTCTATTCGGGCCAGCTATGGCTATTCCTTGGCCAGAGCCGTCTTATCTTCTATGGAAATACGAATGCTATCCAGGATGCCGTTAATAAAGGCTGAAGAGTGCTCGGTTCCGAACTTCTTTCCAATGTCTATTGCTTCGTTGATGGAAGCCCTCGGCGGAATATCATCGCAGTAAAGCAGTTCGTAAACAGCCACCCTCATAATATTGCGATCCACATGGGGCATGCGACCGATTTTCCAATTATCGGAGAAACGTTCGATTAAGCGATCAATTTCGTGTTGGTGCGCCTTGACACCCTCAACCAGTTGAAGAAAGAATGGCATCGCCTTCTTTGACACCTCAAAATGCTCGCAAAACAACTCGACAGTTTCGCTTGGGTTCTCGTCATTCATGTCCATCTGAAAAAGAACCTGCATGGCAAGCTCTCTTGAGCGCCGCCGATTCCCCATTGCCCACTACCGTCTGTTAACAGATTCCACCAGGTTAGCCATTTCCATGGCGGCTACGGCTGCGGACCACCCTTTGTTTCCAGACTTTGAGCCGGCCCGCTCTATGGCCTGTTCCAGGGTGTCCGTGGTAATGACACCAAAGATGACCGGAATGCCTGATTCCAGTGAGACAAGGGCGATTCCCTTGGAGACTTCGGCAGAGACATACTCAAAATGGGGTGTGGAACCCCGGATCACGGCTCCAAGGCAGATAATGGCATCGTATTTCTTTTTTTGGGCCAGCTTTTTTGCCAGGAGAGGGATTTCAAAGGAACCAGGCACCTTGACGATGTCGATGTCTCCGTCTTTAGTCCCGTGACGAACGAGGGCGTCCAGGGCGCCGCTCAGGAGTCGATCGCTGATGAAATCATTAAAGCGACCCACAATCACACCAAATTTTTTCCCCTCGCCAGTTATCTTGCCTTCGTACACATTTGGCATAGTGATTCCTCCTTAGCGTTTGACATCGAGTTTCAAAAGATGCCCCATCTTCGATTTCTTGCAGCTCAGGTAACGTCGATTATATTTGTTGGGTTTCATCTCAATAGGTATTTGCTCCACCACGCAAAGACCATAACCTTCCAGCCCGACGATCTTTTTGGGGTTGTTCGTCACCAGGCGCATCTTGCGAACGCCCAGATCTACCAGTATTTGAGCGCCGATCCCATAATTTCTCAAGTCCGGCTTGAATCCGAGGAGTTCATTTGCCTCCACTGTATCATGCCCTTGATCTTGCAGGGCATAGGCCTTCATCTTGTTGAGCAGGCCAATCCCCCTTCCTTCCTGGCGTATGTATAGAACAATACCTGTTCCTTCTTCCTCTATCATCTTCATGGCAGCATGAAGCTGTTCCCCGCAATCACACCTCATGGAACCGAATACGTCACCTGTGAGGCATTCTGAGTGGACACGGACAAGGATTGGTTTGGCAGGATCGATTTCCCCTTTCACCAGCGCGATGTGCAGGAAATTGTCTACATCATTTTCGTAAACAACTGTCTTGAACTCACCGGCAATGGAAGTGGGGATAACAGTGGTGGTTACCGGACGGACAAAACGCTCGGTCCTGAGTCGATATTCGATGAGGTCCGCAATGGTGCAGATTCCGATGTTATGCTCTTTGGAGAACTTTTCCAGGTCTGGCATTCGGGCCATGGTACCGTCTTCGTTCATGATCTCACAGATCACGCCTGCCGGTTTCAGGCCTGCAAGCCTTGCCAGGTCGACAGACCCTTCTGTCTGTCCGCTTCGAACAATGACGCCTCCCTTTCGAGCACGAAGGGGGAATATGTGCCCGGGACGAACCAGATCGTGAGGCTTGGCGTCCTCTGCCACGGCGGTCAAGATGGTCGTGGCCCTATCCGCGGCGGAAATGCCCGTAGTCACACCACGGCTCGCCTCTATAGATACCGTAAAAGCAGTTTCGAACCGAGAGGTGTTGTCCTTCACCATAGCACGTAAGTCCAGGGCATCCGCCTTGTCCGGTGTCAGGGAGAGACAAACCAGCCCCCTGCCGTATCTGGCCATGAAATTAATGGCCTCTGGCGTCACCTTTTCAGCCGCCATGGTCAGGTCCCCTTCATTTTCGCGGTCCTCGTCATCCACGAGAATGACCATTTTACCCTGCTTCACGTCTTCAATGGCTTGTTCTATAGATATGAGTGACATGTCTTTCTCCTTACACGAATCCTGCTTTTGCAAGCATTGCTTCATCAATCAATGCTCTGTTTTGGGTCCCTTGGGCTTGCTGTGTGAATCGTTCCACGTATTTCCCGATCATATCGGTCTCGACATTTACCATGTCCCCCACTTCCTTGAATCCCAGAGTGGTTACAGCGGCTGTATGGGGGATAATGCTTACCTCAAAGCCACGTCTGGTGCAAGCGTTCACGGTAAGGCTGATGCCGTCAACGGCAACAGAGCCCTTTTTAATAATGTAACGGGAAAGATCTTCTGAAACGCCAAAAGCAAAAAGCATGGCATTGCCTGCTGGTCGTTTGGCCTTTACTCTCCCCGTGCCATCCACATGCCCTGTGACCAGGTGGCCGTCAAGGCGACCGCCAAGGCGCAAGGCCCGTTCCAGATTCACCCTGCTTCCGACCTTGACTTGGCCTAAGGTGGTTTTGGAAAGGGTCTCAGGGGCTACGTCAACCTTAAAGGCGCTTTTTTCAAGATGTACTACCGTGAGGCAGGCGCCGCTGACGGAAATACTGTCACCAACACGGATACTGTCCAGCGGCAAATCGCTGTGGATATCCATGCGGACCCCTCCGCCCGTGGGCGTGACCCCTTTGACCGTGCCAAGTCCTTCTATGATTCCCGTAAACACAGGCCTTACCTTTAGTTAGTCAACCACTACCAGTTTTCGCAAGATATCCCTCAACCATCACGTCGTCTCCAAACCGGTGGACAGAGACATCCTTTAGCCCCATGCTTTGCTCCATGCGCTCAACACCTGGGCCTGCGCAAATAGGAACACCGTCGTCTCCCCCGCAAATCTTGGGCGCATAAAACATGCAAATTTTGTCTACGATTCCGGCCCTGAGTGCCGAGCCATTGACCCTGGCCCCTCCCTCGATCAGCAAGCTGGTGATTTCCAGCTTGCCCAGTTCTCTTACCAAGGCCTTGAGATCAATCCGACCTTCATGGCAGTCCATGGCGAAAAGGCGGACCCCTGTTTTTTCCAGGCTCTTTGCTTTTTCCGGCAAAACAGAACGGCTGGTTACGATGTAAGTATCAGAATCTGAAGCAAGATGCAATAGCCTTGCCTCAGGGCTGATGGACAGCCGTGTGTCAAGAACAATCCTGACAGGATCTGATCCTTTACGGCCTTCAAGTCGGGTTGTGAGCTGAGGGTCGTCCTTGACCACGGTGCCTATGCCTACCATGACGGCGTCGACTGCATGACGGAGTTCGTGGACGAATTGTCTTGAACGCGGATTGGTGATCCACCTGGAATCCCCTGTGCGGGTGGCAATGCGACCGTCAAGGGTGGCCGCGCACTTCAAAATAACGAAGGGCAGGGATGTGGTGATATATTTTAGGAAGATTTCATTTAGACGTCGACATTTCTCTTCACAGACCCCCACAGTTATGTCAAGACCTTGGCTCTTTAGAAATTCAAGGCCTCCGCCAGTCACTCCGGGGTTGGGATCTTTCATGCCGGCCACAACGCGCTTGACCCCACCTTTCAATATCGCCTTTGTGCAAGGCGGGGTACGACCTGTGTGGTTACATGGCTCGAAAGTTACATAGAGCGTGGCTCCTTTGGCATTCTCGCCGGCTTCTTCAAGCGCGTGGATTTCGGCGTGGGGCCCGCCTGCTTTCTGATGAAAACCTTTTCCCACGACTTTGTCGTCTTTCACAATGACAGCCCCCACCATAGGGTTGGGAGCAGTCCATCCACGACCCTGCTCGGCGAGGGAAAGAGCCATTTTCATATAAGTCTCGTCCACGATTATCAAAGATCCTTGAGTGATGCTAATAATCTTGCTGTAAAGAAAATGATTCTATCGGTTAACCCGTTGGCCCGTTGGATTGGTCACTCGTCATTGGTCACTCGTCATTGGTCATTAGTCATTGAACACAGTTTGGTATCTCTTGAAGAGCACTGACTAATGGCTAATGCCTAGTAACACCACGTCATTGTTGGGGGCTTCTCGTGCGGATGCTAAATAATTCTTTGAGTTCAGACATAAAATCGTTGATGTCTTTGAATTCCCGGTACACGGAAGCAAACCGGACATATGCCACGTCGTCCAATTCGTGAAGTTTTGTCATGATACGTTCACCCACTACAGATGAGGGGATTTCCTTCTCGCCCATCTCCTGGAGTTCCCGCTCCAGTTCATCTACAAACTGTTCGAGTGTGTTGATGCTGATGTTTCGTTTTTCGCACGCCTTTTGAATGCCAGCAAGGACTTTGGCGCGAGCAAAAGCTTCACGTCTGCCGTCTTTCTTGATCAGGACCAATGGCAGCTGCTCAACCCGTTCATAGGTGGTGAATCGCCTGTCGCAGCCTAAACATTCCCGGCGTCGCCTTATCGTGTTTCCTTCTTTGGTCATCCTCGAATCTATGACCTTGTTGTCGACGCCACCGCAATATGGGCATTTCATTTCTTTACCCCATGGGTCTTTGTTAACGCAAGACCGGCAGCTTTTATCATGTCTTCTGCCATAGTGTCTGCGTAACCTTCCTGATATCTAATTTCACGAATGCCTGCGTTAATAAGCATCTTGCAACAGATGGAGCAGGGCAGGTTCGTGCAATAGAGTGTAGCACCCTTGATAGAAACGCCGTGATAGGCAGCCTGAATAATGACGTTTTGTTCGGCATGAAGCCCTCGACACAGTTCATGGCGCTCACCAGAAGGAACCCCCAGTTCCTCGCGGAGGCAGCCAATGTCAAGGCAATGAGGAAGCCCTGTTGGAGCTCCGTTGTAGCCAGTTGCCAAAACACGTTTATCCCTGACCAGGACTGCCCCTACCTGACGACGGCAGCACGTGGAGCGCCTTGACACCAGGCAGGCGATGTCCATGAAGTATTCATCCCAGGAAGGTCGGCTCATAGCAAGTGGCCTATCTTTCCTCGTGCGGATAAAGGGGAAATCTCTCGCATAGATCCCGCACTGATTCCCTGGTCCGGCGAAGAACACCTCTATCCCGGGGTTTGTTCAGGACTTCAACTATCATGGCCGAAATTGTGGCCATCTCTTGTTCTTTCATGCCGCGTGTTGTTACCGACGGTGTTCCGATGCGGATGCCACTGGTTACAAAAGGACTGCGCTTTTCAAATGGTATTGTGTTCTTGTTGACTGTGATGCCTGCCTCTTCCAACGCCTTTTCAGCGTCTTTCCCTGTAATGTCCTGGTTCGTGAGATCCACGAGGATGAGATGGTTGTCCGTTCCCCCGGACACGAGATCCAAACCTGCCTCGGTCAAATGTTGAGCCAAGGCCTTGGCGTTGGTCACGGTCTGACGCTGGTTTTCCTTGAAGTTTTCAGACATGGCCAGTTTAAAGGCCACTGCTTTTGCAGCGATCACGTGCATTAGGGGCCCGCCCTGTATACCGGGAAATATTTCGCTATTCAACTGTTTGCCGTAGTTTTCCTGAGCCAGTATAAAGCCTCCGCGGGGGCCCCTTAAGGTTTTGTGTGTCGTAGATGTGACAACATCAGCCTGGGGGACCGGAGAGGGGTGCATACCGGCCGCAACCAGGCCCGCAATGTGCGCCATGTCCACCATGAGATAGGCGCGGACTGAACGAGCGATTTCCCCAAAGGCCTCAAAATCAATAATTCTGGCATACGCACTTGCGCCCGCGACTATCATCTTCGGACGGTGTTTTTTTGCAGCAATCCGGACTTCATCATAGTCGATCGTCCCTGTTTCTTCGTCAACGCCGTAGAAGACAAAATTGAAAAACCGGCCTGAGAAATTCACGGGACTTCCATGGGAAAGGTGGCCCCCGTGGGCGAGGTCCATGCCCAGAATCGTATCTCCGGGCTTCAAAAAGGCAAAATAAGCTGCCATGTTTGCCTGAGTACCGGAATGGGGCTGCACATTGGCATACGGCGAATTAAAAAGTTTTTTCGCACGCTCGATGGCCAGTTTCTCTGCAATGTCAACGTACTGACATCCACCGTAGTAACGGCGGTCCGGATAGCCTTCGGCGTACTTATTTGTCAGAACAGTGGCCTGCGTGGCCATGACGGCACGGCTGGTGATGTTCTCGGAGGCGATTAGTTCCAGGTTGTAGGTTTGTCGCTCTGTCTCTAACTCTATGGCACGAGCGATTTCAGGGTCAGCTTTTTTTATGATGTCAAAATAAGGTTGACACTTCTGTTTTTTATTCAATGTCCATCTTCTCCAGGCGGCGTTGGTGACGCCCCCCTTCAAAAGGAGTTTCAAGCCATATGTCTATCAACTGGAGGGCCAGTGTGTCACCGATAAGTCTGCCGCCCATAACAAGGATATTGGAATCGTTGTGGCGCCGGCTCATGACGGCTGAGAAAAGATCGTTGGCAAGGGCCGCCCGCACTCCTTGAAAACGGTTGGCAACCATGGACATCCCGATGCCGGTTCCACAGATCAAGACCCCTCGCTCAAAGGCGCCGCCTGAGACCTCGCGAGCGACCTTTTTCCCGAAGTCAGTATAGTCAACTGATTCTTCATTATGGGTTCCGACATCTTCGACCTCAATGCCTCGATTCTGGAGAAAGACCTTTACCTTTTCCTTCATAGGAAAACCAGCATGATCAGAGCCAATAATAATTTTCATGTTAACCGCTTTACTCTGCTGTTCTCAAGGCGCAAGCCGCAAATCCGAATATCGTGCTTCGAATTTCCAGTTTATCCGGGTCAAGAATGAGATGTTATATAGTTAATGGCATCCTTGACCGTCTGAAGTTTCTCGGCCTGTTCGTCGGAGATCTCTATATCAAACGCCTCTTCCATGGCCATGATCAATTCGACCAGATCAAGGGAGTCTGCACCAAGGTCATCTACAAACGATGCTTCCGGCACTACCTCATCCTGTTCAACGCTGAGCTTTTCGGCAACTATCTTCTTAATTTTCTCTTCAATAGCCATGTTGTGTTACCTCCTTTGCCTTTTTCCTTTTTCTTCCGGTGGTTGCTGATTAAGAACCTACGTTATTGTCATCCGTTATAAAAAACTACATATACATGCCGCCGTTCACATGGATGACCTGTCCGGTAATATAGGCCGCCTTGTCCGAGGCCAGGAAAGCCACTGCCTCAGCAACATCTTCCGGCTGTCCAATGCGTCCCAACGGGACTTGCGCCAGCATTGCTCCTTTCACCTTTTCGGGCAGATCAACTGTCATGGCAGTATCAATGAAGCCTGGGGCCACTGCATTAACAGTAATGCCTCTCGGGGCAAGTTCTTTTGCTGCTGTCTTGGTCAACGCGATCAGGCCTGCTTTAGACGCCGCGTAATTGGCCTGACCCGCATTTCCCATCACACCTACCACTGAGGCCATATTGATAATGCGTCCTGCCCGCTGCTTCATCATGGTTTTTGCAGCCACCTGCATGCAGTTGAACGCCCCTTTTAAATTGATGGCCAGCACTCGATCCCAATCCGATTCCTTCATGCGGACCAAGAGCCCGTCCTTCGTAATGCCCGCATTATTTACCAGCACATCCACGCGACCGGAGTCCTCAAGAACTCTATTGAAGAAGCTCTGCACGTCCGGCTGTGAGGCTACGTCCACACGGGCTCCCCAGGCGCTTCCCCCTGCACGTTCAATGAGATCGACCGTCTCTTCAGCGTTCGCATCATCAGGATCATAGTGATTGAAGAAGATCCTGGTGTCAGGGCCAGCCATGCGCAGTCCGATGGCGCGACCTATGCCGCTTGACCCGCCTGTGATAACTACCGCACGTTTTGCATCTGTATTCATAAGGCTCCTATGCCCTCTCAAACAGGATATCAGCAACCGCATCCATGTCTTGTATTAGACCATTGTAACTTTCCGCTAGTCTCTCATGATTCATCTTTCTCATCACCTCTGATACGGTTTGTTTGTCAAACAGTCCCGGTCCCATAAGAATCTTCATAGCATTTCTGGCAACAAGTTCGGCAACTTCGTTGGCAAAGACTCTGGACATGATCACGATCTTTTTCGCCTCGGGAGAGCCTTTTTCAATGAGTCCCTGGGCCTTTCTTGCCATGCTTATTCCCACTTCAACGTCGGTCATCATGTCTGCCAGGCAAAACATGACGTACTGTTGCTTAGTGAGCTTGTGGCTGTGGGCAAACATGATGATTTCATTCAGCGCTCTTGCTGCAAGCGCGTACGCCCCGGCCTCGGTATCAGGCATGGACGCGTCCAGGGCCTCCATCTCGTCTGCCATATTTCCATAGTACTTGCCTTTGGATTTGACAGAGGTCCGCCACCTGAACATACTAATAATGTTTTGCTGGATCTCGTTTGTGCCCTCGTAAATGCAGGTGATCTTTACATCTCGTTTGATCTTTTCAACCTCGTATTCAGCAATATATCCATATCCGCCAAGCCCCTGGATGGCATCTTCTGCGGTGCGGTTTCCGGCCTCAGTGCCAAAATACTTGGCAATGGAGCCTTCGACCTGAAGGTCCTTTTCTCCGGCATCCAGTCTCGTGGCCTGGTCTTCCATGTAAGCAGCGGCCGCTTCGAGTCGAACTGCGTTAGGAACAACCAGCTTGTGCGTGTAGCCCTGCTTTTCGGAAAGAGGGGTTCCGAACTGTATTCGCTCTTTTGCGTATCTGACCATGATATCAAGGGCAGCCTCTCCTGCGCCGATACCAAGGGCGGCCACTACGAGCCTTGTGTGTCCGAAGACCATATTGGCCTGTTTCAGTCCTTGGCCCGGCACATCGCCCAAGAGATTTTCAGCCGGCACAAAGACGTCGGTGAAGGTGAGGGGAGCTGTGTTGGACGCTCGAATACCGTGTTTTTGCTCAGGCTTGCCCGGGTGAAAACCCTCCATGCCCTTTTCCACAATAAAGAAGGTCGGGCCTTCAGGGGCTTTGGCCAAGACGGTGAGAAAATCAGCACATCCTCCATTTGAGATGAACTGCTTGCTTCCGTTGATTATGTACCCTGTGATATTTCCCGAGTCGTCCTTCACGGGTTCGGCTCTGGTCTTCAGGGCAGCTAAGTTGCTTCCAGCCTCAGCTTCCGTTACAGCATAGGCTACCAGAGAATTGCCCTCAACGATTTTTCCGAGCCATTTCTGCTTCTCTTCATCAGTGCCGGCAAACATGATGGGATCTGCCCCAAGCTGAATGGCAAAAAAAGCCGTTGCCACGCCCAGGCAGATCTTAGCCGTCTCTCTGGTTATGGCACAGCTATCTCTGGCGCCTCCTCCCATTCCGCCATACTTTTCAGGTATGAATAAGAGCTGGAGGCCGATTTCCGGGCCTAACATCTCCCTGATTATGGCTTCAGGGAACTCTTCTTTTTTGTCAAGCTCAAGCACCTTTTCTTTGGTGAGGAGTCGCTCTCTGACAAGTTTGAGTGTATCAAGCACCATCTGTCTTGATTCAGGGTCAAGCCCGGCAAGGTCATGCTGTCTGTTTTCTGTAGTATAGGCTGGCATTTGAACTAAGTTTCTCCGTTGGTCCTATGCTTCTAAGGTTATCCTGGTCACCATTGCCCTGCTGACGCCAGGATGTTTATACTTCTTCTGTTTCCAAGACAGACCGGCCTTTGTAGTAGCCGCAACTCGAACAGACGTGATGCGGGAGTTTGGGTTCGCTGCACTGCGGGCAGGCCGACGGGTTGGGCACTTTTGCCTTCTGATGGGTCCGTCGCTTACGGCCCCTTGATTTGGAAATTTTTCGTTTTGGTAATGCCATGGGTCAACTCCTTAGATTGTATTGGCGCCTAACGCCTCAAATTGACTTCAAATATAGAGAAAAAAAGCGAGAAACAGTAGTAAATTGGTGTTCGTAACGGCTTATTATTCCATATGTTTTCTATAACTACTCCGATTTTGATAACTCGGAATTTGCTAATATAGTCAACCAAGAAGGTTTGTCAAGAAGTTTAATCCAAAAACAGACAAAAAAAATCCGCAAGATTCACTGCTTGTTGGAATCATTCCCTTGTGTTATGGTCACGTGAACGTTGGCCGAGAGCTTGGAATGGAACGCCTTGAAGCCCTAACACCCTCGGCATATTGGATAGCGGATAACAATGAACGAATAACGAATAAGAAAAGGGAGGTCACCTATGTCACGCAGACCGGCGGTAGCGAACATGTTCTATCCTGGCGACAGAGGTCAGTTAAAGGAGCAGATTGACTCTTTCTTAAGGCCAGTACCAAAGCCAAAGAAGGTGATGGCGGCTATCTCGCCTCATGCGGGGTATATGTATTCGGGTGGGGTGGCTGGTGCGGTTTTTTCTCAAATTGAAGTTCCAGAGGCAGTCGTGATTCTGGGGCCTAACCACAGGGGCGTCGGGGCAGCCGTGGCTTTGGAGGCTTCAGGCAGTTGGGATATGCCACTGGGCCCTGTTTCGATCAACGAGGACTTGGCCGGCTCAGTTCTCAAAGCGTCACTTAACCACAAGATCAAGGAGGATTCTCGGGCTCACGCCATGGAACACTCTATTGAAGTCCAGATTCCCTTTCTTCAGGTCTTGAGGCCTGACGTGACCATAGTCCCTATTTGCGTCTCCCACGTGGCTTTTCATGACTGCGAAGAGATTGCACGGGCCTTGGTGCAGGGAGTCCGCGACTACGGCAAAGAAGTCCTTCTTATGGCCAGCACTGACATGACTCATTATGAGTCCCAGGAGTCTGCCCGTTCAAAAGACCGGTTGGCTATTGAGCGGATCCTTGATTTGGATCCCAAAGGGTTATATGACACAGTGGCTGAGCACGGCATATCCATGTGTGGCGTCATTCCGACAACCATAGTGCTTGCAGCTTCTAAGGGATTAGGCGCATCCAAGGCTGAACTGGTTCACTATGCTACATCAGGAGATGTGACCGGCGACTATGCACAGGTTGTCGGATATGCTGGATTTGTAGTGTATTAAGGCCATTCATATTACTCTCTCTTGACACTGTATCCTGTTCATAGTATTTAAGAAACCAGGAGCGGGACGATCGAATCGTCCTTCAATATGCGATTACGCGCCTTGCAAACTCTGTTTCTGGGGGATCGTCCAGTGGTAGGACAGTGGACTCTGGATCCATTAACGGGGGTTCGAATCCTCCTCCCCCAGCCAGCATAAACACTGCATTTCCAGAATTCCACTTAGATTTGGCGGGACTTTCCTTGAGGTTCCGCTTTATTTTTGTGTAATAACAGTCCACTGCAAACCTCATCTTTCAAGAATTGGCCTTTTGGTCGACAGTTTGGTCAACATCTTGCAAAAAACCCTCAAATTGCCGCATTGCCTGGTGAGTGTCTTCCGCGTCAATCGTGTTGTATCTGTCAAACATCTCCCGTGTTGCGTGTCCAGTAATGGCCATGATGACAGATTCCTCTACACCGGCCTTACGCATGTACGTATTAAACGTATGTCTGAGGTCGTGGTAAACAAACCCATCTTTCACGTCCCGACCATACACAATGCCGGCGTTCTTACATGCCGTTTGGACGCTCCTATTGATACTTCCGACCGGTGCCCCGTCATGGAGTATCACGTGTCTGTCACGAATATCCCGCGGGATCGATGTCAAGATGTGATGGAGTTCTTTTCCAATAGGTATCCCTCGGGCTTCCTTGTCTTTCGTATCTTCGGCCTCTAATCGGATAACCCCTCTTTTCAGGTCCAGTTTATCCCAGGTCAAAGTCAAAACCTCACTGAGACGCATCCCGGTATAGTACGCTATGGCAAGAGCCTGCTTCGTGTGAGTCGCCGCATGGTCTATCAGGTCGTTGAATTCTGCCGGAGTCAGAACCCTTTTTCTTGCGTTTGCATTTTTCTTGAGCAGCTTCTTGACTCTCCTGAAAACCTTTAGAGTGTTCCCCCCTACAAGGTCGTTTTCAAACGCTTTGTTGATCATTACCCGGACCTGTCTCAACTCCTGGTCAATTGTGGCATCGGCGTTGCTTTTCTCCTTTTTCCGCCTTATTTGAAGGTTTTCCAGGTCTACCGGCATGATCTGACCTACCAACGTATTGCCGAAGTCGTTGTTGAACTTATCCAGGTAGATTTCAGTCGTATGATAGGACTTCAAGGCCTTTACCTTCTCAAGCCCTAAGTACCAGTCTGTTAGCTCCTGAAAGGTCATTTTCGCCTCTGGTACCTTTTCCAAGATGCTCGGATTCTCATATTTTTGTGATACCCTTTTGCCGTGTGCGGCCTGCGCTATCTCAATTGAATATGGGTTTTCACGGTCGCAGATTTCCCGGCGCTGTGGATATACTGTCTTTTCGTTGCCATTCTTGTCGATAACCTTCTTTGCTGGCAGGTGATAAGAGATCCAATACCTGACCTTCTTGGATCGTTTCGCCTTGTCCAGCTTGTACCCACACTTGCAGACCTTGTTCTTTACAGCCTGTTTCGTGTGGCATATCGGACACTCTGCTAAGATCGCCATGAACATCAACCTCCTTTCTTTTGCCCGTCTAATTTAATGGACTGCTTAAGAATAACATTCGCAATGCCGCCTTTAAAAAAATTGATAGTGATAGAGCCCGTCTTGCGGCTGTCTATCCACTCCCTGATTATATCCATCAATTGTTTGAGCATTTATGTCTCTGTCACCCCCTTTCGGTGTCAAGGACCGAGCCGGGGGGATACGTTATTGAAGCTTACTCTCAATTTCGTTCCAGAACTCAGCCACGCCTTCCGTCCACCCGGCGACGTATTCAGTCAGATGGCTAGTTGGCTCCCCGGTGTACGAATCATATTCAAGCAGTGAATCGCTTTCGATTATTTCGTTAAAATAATCATCTAGGCTTTCGTTTTGCTCATGCAAATCGTGCGGGAGTTTGCCATGGTTCCAGCTATCGTTGTCCGGATTCCAGCCAAGAACATACTGCAAATCTTCGTAATCAGCCGATTTAGCCCAGCGCAAACCGTCATTTTTTCCTGATTCGTGGCGATCTGTTTCCAGTGATAATTTTTCTTGCTTTAACCTTTCAACGATTGCCTCCATGTCTGGATCTCCTTTCAGTCTTTCTTGAAAAGCCTCTTTCCGTTGAATCTTCTCGCCAATAGCCTCTTGAAAAACCCTGGAAAAGTTATACGAATCCTTCCATTTCTCCATCTTCTCGTGAAGCTCATCCGGTACACTGATTGTGATTTTCTTGGTCACTGTGTCACCTCCTTTATAATGGTTTATGTGCGTGTTGGTTTAATACATAATACCATAATAAGGACGTGTCAACAAAAATAAGGCGTAATAACCATAGATAATTTCAATACCTGCTATTGACCTGCTGTAATGCCCATGCTATCCGTTCCGGTACCTGCTGTATACGTGAAGGCCGTTGTGGCCACACGGTCCCTGCGGGGATATCCACAAGCCCTGGATTCTGGCCAAGACCTGCAAAAAAACTTTCAGGAGTCATATCGCCTAAGACTCCGAACAACCCCACGGCATGGTCAAACCGGAAAACTGGGGCTTCACCTTTTCAGGACCTTGTGGAGCGCCACTCTGATATGTGAAAAACATTCCGTAATCAGGATCGCCACAACGCCGGAAACCCTTACGCCTCTAAGGGCATTAAAAACGTCTGTTACGCCCCATCGGATATCCCGATATCGTTTTTCCCCTCCTTTTCCTTGTCATTCTCAGCGGTTGAGGATTGTTGGCGGACTACGCCAACTTTCTCGCCTTTCAGCACCCGGGCAATGATGTTCAGCACGTCCACAAACTCCTGCGAACAGGGCACCTTGAGGGTTTCAGGGCTTTGTCCGTAGTTATGCGTATGGGCCCCTCCGTTAATCCTGATAGTCTCGATGGTGCAACCGTCAAAGATGTTAATGGTGACATTTCCACCTGCAATATTGATATCTCTCATTGGTTATGGTATTAAAAGGGCACGGGTGAGCGCCTGTTAGGGTTCTTGCCTTAAGCCTCTGAAGTGTTGCTTTCCGGCTGTGCTTCAGGGGCTTCCGCGTAAAGCCTTTTGAGAGTGTTGTCCATAGCTTTCAGTTTTTTCTCAACCTGCCTCAACAATTCTCCGTTTTCGCTGTTTAGGTCCGCGTCATCGCCGAATATCGCGCCTATCATCGCCAATGCTGGTATAGCAACCTGTGATCTAAGTGTCCAAAGGAAGCCAATGCTCACCGGGTTTTTCGTTAAGTTGAAATCTTTCAAATCAAGCTCTGATAGCATCTTAGCACCCCCTTTCTAATCTTCTGTGGTTTCCGCGTCGGTAGTCGGTCCCTCGGCTTTTTCATCGATAAGCCGATTTATCGTTGCCGCCAAATCCTGTAATCTTTCCCCTATCAGATTGAGCATTAGTATTGTATTTTGGCATGGCTCCCCCGGTCCATCCAGGGTCAAAATCGCGGCATTAATCATCGGTATTAAGGGTCGAATCCCCCACAGGTTCAGTTCCGTAAGAACATCTGTGTTCCCTTTATGACTGATTTCATCAAGTCTCATTATTTGGTCATCCATCTTGCTTATCTCCTTTCTGAGTCCCTGAAGTTGTGCTCTCCGGCTGTGCTTCAGGGGCTTCCTTATTTTTGCAAAACATAGCTTGCAGCATGGCCTTATGTTTCGGCTTAGGAGACTTGAAGTCTTCAAGAATGGCCTCCACAAGCTGAATCTGCTCCTCCGTGAGTGTTGCTAAGGTAATTGGAGGCACCTGAAGCCTTCCAGCAGCCTCGATAATGTATTGTTCTGGCATTTATCTTCCCCCCTTTCAATCTTCTGTGGTTTCAGTGTCTGCGTTCTCGGAAGCTTCTCTTTCTTCGGGTTTTGGCTCCCAGTCAATGTCAACGAGGATATTGTCAACTTTTCGTAAGTGAGCACCCATCCCCTCCACAATGGACCCCAGTCCTTCCCAGCGGCAAATGTTTATATCGTCACTAGAACTAAGTTGGTCGAACAGCTCTTGCAGCACGTAGGCTTGGTTTTCTACAATATCCACAAGTTTGTTCGCTTTCTGTGCCCTTTGGTACATCACTTCTACCATGATTTTGCCTTCCTCAACCGAATCAATTCGTTCTAAGGCACTTTGTATCATACATCCCCCTTTCTTCTAGACCTGTGCGGATTTCTTGGTAACCTTGCCCTTCAATGTTTCCACCATATGCAAAGCGTCACGAAACTGACCGGCAATATCCTCAAAGTGTTCCCCTAACCCAAAACAGGCAATCTCGCCTAAGTTCCCCCCTCCTTTGCCTGTCTCCAGACACAATGTTGATAACGCTACTGCCTTATCAATGTTGCGGTCCAAAAAATCCGTAATCTCTTTGAAGCGTTCTTCAATAGACTGTTCTGGCATTCTTTTTCACCCCCTTTCTGTTTTCTGACCCACCCGTACCCCTGAAATCCTCCTTTCGCCTGCTGGCCCTGAAATAAAAATGCCCACGGCGTTGTCAGGTTGTAGAAGCAACCCCCGGTCCTTGCGGATACCGGACACCATGGGCAAAAGGTCCACAAATACAAAACCGGATTATCGGACCGGAAGCCGCTTCTACATTTGACAATTTCATTGATATCACCATAGCTGTTAAAGTCAAGTGGTTTCTAGTATCGACCTTTGATTTCGCTATCACCTGCGAGAAGTGAGATTCTTTCTTAGTGATGTTCTGGGGAAGGCTAGGTGAAGTTCCACCCTTGGAACCCAACCCGTGTCTTTTTGGTTCTATTGCTTCCAGCAGTTCCCCCAGCTTGACTTCAGCATCTAGCAGGATATCGGCAATGTCCTGGGTGTAAGGCCTGCCGTCCACAAAAAGCCATACCTGACTATACCCCTTCAAGAGAACGTCTCTCCTGTGGCCGTTTACGTGCCCCCTGAGCACGTCTGAGCGACTTCTAAGCGCGTATCTTATGAAATAGTTACTGTGTCATAAAGTATTTCCAAATATTTCAAGGCAGCTTCGCTTGAGGTGGTCTGCCATTTCATGGCTTTGGCGTTTTTAATCTCTCGGTGGAGCCCCTCGAACGCTTCTTTGAAAGCATCGCTAACGATCCTGTCCTTGGGTGTAGGCTTGGTGCGAGGCTTGACAGATATACCTTTCCGCTTCCCCTGCGTCTCTTTGGCAGCAGCATGTATGGACTGCTTCCCGTCAAGGACAGTCTGCTTCGTTTGTTCGTCAGCATAGTCCAGGAGAGTCCGGGCTTTCTCAACTTTTGTCTTGGACGTGCCAACTATCAGGGCTGTTTGCTCTGCTGACTTACCTGAATCAATAGCCTCACTTGAGGTTTTTGATTTCACCGCTTCGCTCTTACGATGTCCACCACGAGGTTTTCTTTCATCCACAACCTCTATGCACCTGAACAGGTCCGCGTCCGTAAGGTTACGCCGGTCACGCTGGTTATGGATTGCATACTTCAGGGCAGCATGGGCACTGGCAAAGCTCACCCTGGCAACATAGACAGGAGATAGGCTAATCTTTTTAGCAGCCAACAGCCGGGTGTGACCATCAACCACAATCGCCTGATCCTTGTTTTCGTCTAACTTTTCCTTCCACAAGACGATAGGCTGTGACTGATCATAACCGTTAATCCTCATGTGCTCTGCTACGGCTTCCACGGTCTTGTCGTCAACCGGGAACAGGCTGTTAAATGGGAGCCTGGTCTTGATTCTATTGACGGCCATCCATTGACACTTTCCTGGCATTATCTTTTCCATAAGTCCCTCTCAAAACAAATGGCCCCCACACGTCCTCTTGCAAGCAATCCGTTTCTTGCAACAGGCAACGCGCAGGGGCCAAAAAGAAACCCCGGAAGATCCAACGGCCACCACAGCCGCCCCCCAAGCCGGGCTCCCAGGGTTCAATGTTATGTCAGTTTGTTGTGTCATCGTGGTGGTTTTGGATTTGGTTGTTCTTTCTATCCTTATATACGCCTATGAGGATAAAGTCAAGCTTTTTTAAAATAGTTTGCATTTCAGGTATTCATCTGTTACGTGAACCTCATGGAAATAAAGCGAAAAAAGTTCAATACAACTCTCCGTGAAGACCTCATTAAGAAAATGAAACTTCTTGCCGTCCAAGAAGATGTAAATGTGAACGATCTCTTAGAGCAAGCCATTGAAGCCTTTCTGAAAAAGTACGAGAAGAAATCTAAGAAATAGCCCATAATGGAATTCCGCCTAAAATACGAAGGTCGGTTAAAATCAAACGGTTCACCCGCCGAAAAACACCGTCTGCGTGAATACTTTCACCCCCAACTAAAAGAATTCTGGAGCCATCCCCCTTACAAAAACGTAATGGAATTACTACGGGCAGATCATGCTGACTATATCACAACCTTGGTTGAGGGTTTCGAGTTCTGTTATATAGTATCTCAGGATTTGGGTTTGACCGCAGAATTGGACATAGTCTTATTAAAACCTGATCCTCCCGGCAGAATCATCTCATCTGGCGATGTCGATAACCGCTTGAAAACTCTATTTGATGCCCTTCGATTTCCAAAAAACAAATCCGAATTACCAACCTCAGTGACCCCCCCTACCGATTCAAGCCCCTTCTATTGTGTTCTGGAGGACGACAACCTAATTACATCGGTCAAAGTAACCTGTGACCGACTTCTTGATTTTCAAGACCCGTTAGATGTTTTTCTTTTGATTCACGTGAAAACCAACCAGGTGACAAAGGGTAGATGGCTCGACCTTTTGATTCCATGATTCCTTTTGACCCCCCACAGCGAAGGGCATTGACTGGCACAAGATAAAAAAAACCAATAGGAGGTAACAACATGAATCTTGAACCCGGCACAGAAAAAGCATTAGAGACCTGGCTGTTGACATCATCATGGCTTTCAGGTCACCAGTTAGATGAGGATCGATTTTATCAGTTCGTTGATCAATATCAAAAAGATCATGGTTTTAGTATTGATGAACCTGCTTTACGCGACATCATGAAAAGTAAAGTTGGGGATCAATATGAACAAGAAATTAATGAATATATCAGTCTGGCATACAAAATTCTCGACTTTTTAAAGGTTTCCAATCGCTAGAAACCGTATCCTCACCCGCTCTAAGGCTATCCGTCGCCTGCTAGAAGAGGCTTTGAAAAAGCAGAGGAAGCCTCTTAATGATTATTTGACTAATCTTATGTATGGGTTCTGCCTTGCACCAACCTGCTTCAAGGCATCTAAATATTGAGTTGTTCTTTCTGGATAATCATCGGCCACCATGCACACAAAGGCACCAAATAAGTCAAAGATGCGCCTACTTGAATCGTTCAAACTTACAATTTCTAAAAGCAATAACATAAATCTCTCTAGCTGCTCATCTGTAAGGTTTTGATTAGCCATGTAATTCCCTATTAAAAAGGAAAAATAAGTATGGACGCTACCGCAATTTCCACTTTTATAAATGCAGGAAGAAGCGCCATAAGCCTATTCAAAGAAGTAAAAGAACTTCTGCCTGATGGTAAACAAAAAACAGAGGCCATAAACAAAATTGAAGAAGCAGAAAGAGCGCTGCAAATTGCCGAAGCCAAAGCAGCTAAGGAAATGGGATATCAATTGTGCAAATGTACCTTCCCGCCGCAAATTATGCTTTTTGACAAAGCTCAGAATATTTATAAATGCCAAAATCCAGCATGTGGTTATGAGGAGCCCGTCAGGTATGATATTCGCCGGGGGTCCAAATCTTTCATATAAGTTAAGTTTCATTAATTTGTTAAACTCGAAATAACGGCTTATCTCTGGAACTAATCTTTTCGAGCCACTTCAGATAGTCCTCTTCTGATTTGTAACCTAAGTCCTGCCACACCGTTGAAAGTTGCCTGTTCTGTTCAGCTATCTTCTGACAGGCGCACGGGGGATCACGCTTGCCGGGTACACATCCTGGCCTGTGAATCAGTTGAGGTTTTAAACCATCAAACATGCTCTATCCTCCTATGACCGGATAAGGGACTCTACGCCTCCGGTTCATCAGACTCCGAGACGTTTAAAACCTTCCGTCTTGCCAATAGCCACCTCTGGCATAGACCCTCCTTGTCCAATCGGCAAGCCTGCGTCTACGTTCCAGGTCTTCTAACTCCTTCTTCATGACTTCACGGCGCGACTGCATTTCAAGAAGTGCATCTACGGTCCTGCGTCGCGGGCGAGGATTCCATGGCCCAAACTCGGGAAGCGCTGGGCCGGGCTGTCCGCCGGGCTGCCTACTAGATGCATAAAGGGGAATGATTTCCTTTGTGCCCGTATTGCTTCCCGTGCCGCCCCTTAGGCCGCCAGTCATCTTTTCCATTAGCGGACCAACCATTTTGGTTGCCTGGTCGGTTGCGACTGCCATTCCGATCTGTTTCAAAATTGGCGCTGCTGCTGCCCACCACCCCATATTACACCCCCTGCCCACGTCCTGGTTGCAAGTTACCCCGGCGTTTATACCATTCAATAAGTTTCGTATCCTCCGGCGATGCCATGGGCTGCTCCGGGCTCGGTATGCTCATCGGGTCTTCAAACGAGGAATTGGGCCAGACATTGCGGATTTCGCCTTGAGCGGGCCTTCTAAGCTCATTCTGCAAGATCACGTCCGGCCCCGCATGGCTGAACTCCTTTGGAAACTCGAACCGCGGAGCCCTTAAAATGCCCTCACCCATGAGCGTACCCTCGGTCCGGCGTTCGGCTTCGTTCCAGAGCCGTGACTTAAAGGATCGCACCGCCTGCTCCTTTTTTGCCGATTCCAAGTATCCCGAAAGCCGGTCTCTCGCCGCTGACAGGAGGATCTGTTCTTCCGGCCTCAAGACCTGCATCGACAAGGCATAGTCAAGATCGTTAACGTGTTTTTCTAATTCTTGGACGTCCATGGTTTGCCTCCTTATCCACCTAGGAACTTCTCCTTTTCCGCTGTGGTCATCTTCCCGTAATCAACTTCTGAACCAGCGCCCATGACACCGCCCTTCTCTGACCCAGAGCCTTTGGCACGGACCTTTGCAGGATCGCTCGCCTCGGAAGCTCCACGGAGTTTTGCGATCATTTCCACAAGCCCCGCAGCGCCATTGCCCAACAGCACGGCTCTCTTGGCCCCTGGAGGCAGAATCAACGTCCCCGGCGCGGTCATTGCCTGAAGATAATTGGCGTCAAAGCCGTTATCAATCGCAAACTGGCTGAGTTCCTGATTGATAGGATTGCCCTCCTCGTGAATGCCGGGCACGGCCTTTTCCATGCGCTCAAAGCTTTGATTAACTACGAGGGTATCCTGATAGTGCTGCCTCTGCCGAGCCTCGCCTTCAGCCTTTTTGGCCTTCTGCTCTCCCAGGTGCTTGTTCAGAGCACGCTCGTACTTGACGGCTTCAACCGGGTCTTCCTCGGCCAGTTCGTCAAACTCCTCGTCGGATAAGACCTTGAAGGCCTCTTCTTCTAGTTCAGGCTCTTGCTCAAGCCTGGCAATCTTTTCTTGCAGGCCCCGGACTTGCTCGGCCAACTCCTGCCGCCTGGTGCGCTCTTCGTGAAGCGCTGCATGAGAGGGACATAGCCTTCAATAGGTTTCTCGGCGTCAGCAGGCGGCTTGGCCTTCTCCTGAGCCTGTGGTTCCTCGCCCATCAACTCGGCTTCACTTGGAGCAACCTCGCCAAATAACGATTTTCCGGGTGCGCCCTGTGAAGAAGGTTGATCCTCTCCCACAATAATGTCAGCGGATAATTCGGTTCCTGTTGTTTCTACTACGCTTGCATTTTCCATCTTCCATTTCCTCCTATGTAATATTTAATTACTACCACGTGTTAAGTTTCGGCCTCTTCTTACGCTTTGGAACATATGGACCCAAAGGGGTAGGGACGTATTTATGGTACGCCGCGACACAAAAACGTAAAGCAGTTGTTGCGTGAAATCTTTTTTCAGATTCGGGGTTTCCAATATGCGATTTGGTAACCCGCTTCAATTGTTCGCGAGCAATGCTATCTTTCGGGATGTCCAGAAATCCGTCAGTCATGAAACGTTTTATGAGTGATATTCCAAGCGCAAAGCTGTCAACGAATGGTGCCTCCTCCAAACCGATATGCGGTATTTTTTTGGCATAGACGAAGTCATAAAAAAACTGAGCATCAGCCTCGTGGTCATGACTAAGGTCGGTGTAAACATGCTTGCAGTTAAAAAGCGTGCAGTCATCCGTGAGTTGAAGGCATAGGTTATCCAAGAACGGGCTTGAGATTTCTTGTTCTTTGAAGATCTTCAATTTTCCTCTTTGCCGCTGTTGTCCTTCGTACTTGGTTTTGCCAACGTACTCCTCACCCATAATCACGTAAAATGCTGAAGCTTCCAGGGAAGGCCAGGCCAGGCCTGCTCGCACAGCAGTATAACGGACGGTCTCCAGCTTGCCTCCACCCATATCTAGTGTATGGGCTATTAGGCCGTTTTTTTCTGTTTCAGCTTTTACAATTTGGTATGTTCCCATAGGAAAAAGCCCCCTTGTCATAAGTTTGGAAACAGTAGCCCGTCTTCTTTAACTGCCTCCAGAGCGGCCATTGCTAACGCCACAATCTGGTCGATCTTCTGTGTGGATTTCTCCTTGACGATTCTAAGGCCTCGGCCTGTCTCCTTGGCTAAGGCACAGGTGGCCTCATAGCGGACGTCCTCACAGGCAAAAAGCACAATATTTCCATATTCCACCAGGTCGTAAAGGTTCTGACCCATCTCCGTGAGGTTGCCTGCGGTTTGCGGAAACTCCTCCATGGGGAGGCCCTTCTTCGCCAACGTGGTAGCACTTCGATGAAACTGAAACGGATCGTATTTGACCGAAAGCAAGCTATACCCCCGGTTTAGCTCCAAGAGATAAGCCTCCATTGTCTCCTCAAGATCCATAGGATCACTTGAAGTGGGCTGCCAAAATCGCTTAGGGCCGAGTTTTACCTTGTTACCGTCCCGATAGACAGACACCACGGCAGAACGATCTTTTTTTGTTGAAGCATCAACCCCGACGTATAGGTGAATCGATTTGTCAGACAGTGGGGGACTGTGGTCTGAATCAACACAGGCATCCCATTTGTCCATATTGAAAAGCCCGACTTCGCTGCTAACCCACAAATTTTCGTGAAGCCTCAAGTAAGTATTTGGCCTTAATTGCTGCTTTTGGCTCTGGTAATACTCTGGGGTTTGCCAAGGCATCCGGGGCTCATGATCCCAGTACAGGAACAACTCTCCTTTAGCGTATGCCGGAAAATCCTCACCCAGGGGTCTTTCCACACCGTCCTTCACATTATGCTGAACGTCAAAAATCTGATGGTAGAGGTCTTCGAGTAGCTGAGATTCGCCTTCAAAACCCGCATACGTGGTTATAAACCGGATCGAATTCTTTCTCGTAGGAACTGGCGTCAACTCATCGAACAATCTCCGGTCACGTTCAGAAATGAAGCCCCATAATTCATCCCACGTCGTCAAGCCGTGGTTCGAGCCGCTTTCCCCCGAATAATCATTAGGAATTGCAATAATGGTTGTACCGTTTTTCAGCTTGATTTGCCGATCAGTGATTTTCTCGGTCTCGTTCAGCAAGGCAGGGTTGCGCTCAATGTAACCCCTAAGCTCATTAAAGCCCCGAGCGATGACCTGATCTCTTTTGTTAGCCGCAGTGATGATTTCGTTTGGCGGTTCGACGTTGAATGCCCAATAAGCCATCAGCATGGCATTCAAAGCGGTCTTGCCGGATTTCTTGACACATGAATAGACGATAATCGAGTAAGGAAGCTTGCCGGTTTCGTCGAAAGCAAATACATGCCTGAGGATCGCCTTTTGATGCTCTTCAAAACGAATGGGTTCCCTTGTCGGCAGGATGATAACCCGCTCGGACCAGTCTACAATGTCCGGGGCGCTGTCCGTCTCCAGGTTGAACGCCTGGTATTTAAGGGAATGACAGAGTTGATCTAATAACGCGCCGCTCGTTAAGTCGCAGCAAGATCCTGTCTCGTACTTCTGGGGCCGCATGGCCTATCTCCTCTAATACCGTTTGTTGAAACTTCGCCACTTCCTCAGCATTATAAAGAGTCTTGAAAAGCTCCATTTGTGTCTGAAGTTGTCCACGAATTTCACTCATTGCCCGCAATGCCAATTCCCGCGGGTCCTTGAATCGATACTGCTTAATGACTTCTGCATCTTCCCCTTTGCCTACCCTTACCTTCCTTACCTGGGATTCAAGGATCTGCAGGGCCTCATCATCTCCACGATTCCATCTCATGAGAAGATCAAGAAGCTCGTTAGCGTAGTCGTTAATCTTTTGAAGCTGATCAAGAGCGCTGATCCCTTTGGCCACCAGCTCCGGGGCGCTCCTCAGAGCTACATCCTTCGTCACAGCCACATTTAGACGTTTCAGAGCCTTCGACACACTGCCCTTGCTAAATCCCAACTCCTTGGCAATTTCGGAAACCCCTAAACCCTTGCTAACTAACCGTTCTAATTGGAAAATCGGAATCCGTCGTCTCATTACTCGAAAACCTCAAGGCAACTTTGGGAAACTTTGGGAAACTCGTTTCCTTGGTATAGCTGTTTCAAGTTAGCCCTATCGTTCTGTGAGCGGAATCCCTTCCAGTTTCTTCTTGAGCGCCCGGAGGAAATCGTCAGCTTCATTTGATTTCTCGGCACCAAGTGCCTGAGCACACTGTCTTAAACAGCCATCGGCCTCCACACTGTACTCTGCTTCAAGCTGGGCCTTCAGCTCGCCATACCGCTTTCCCATTTTGTCATGATGGAGCATCCTGTAAGCTTCCTTCAGTTCTCGGCTGATCTCGGTTTCACGCAAGCCAAGGCCTTTAAGCGTCCAGGTCAGGTCCTGGAGCTGGCCTTCCAGTTCCGATATTTGAGCCTTCGCCGCGGCAACCCTGCCCTCGGCCACTTCTTCGCCCATAACTTGACAGGCTAGAAGAGCTGGCATGGACCCCCGAAGATCCTTCAGCCTGCGCTCGCCGTCCTGCTGTGCCACCTGGACGGACTCTATTTTCTTTACCAATCTCCGAGCCAGTTTGATAACATTGTCCGCTGTTTCAATATCCATGGGTCACATCTCCTTTAAGTTGTTTTGCTATCTATTTTAATTGTTAATCTCATCTGTATCTGTTGACCATGCGTTGACCAAGCAGTCGTAACATACTGAACATAATGACCTTTTAGGCAACCCACTGGATTAGTAGTCCACTGTGGGGAGGCTGTCCGCGTACTTGTTCAGATCCTTGATATCGAAGACCACACGCTTGCCGTACTTCTTCGCCTTGACCGGGAATTTCGGCTCGGCCTTCCTGCCAAGTCCATTGCGTATGGTCTTGGGAGAGATACCGAGATACTCCGCAGCGTCCTCGACGCTCAATAGCCGTCCCCATCTAGCTCTTGCCTTTGGTGTTTGTTCGTTCATGTACGCCTTTCACCTCTCCAGAAACTTTAAGCATGCTTCCTCAAGAATCGAGTGAAGGGGGGGATGGGGGTCTTGAAAATAGAAAATCCGCACTCCCAGATAAATAAATCAACATAGCCCTCACACATAAACCCCCCTGAAGTGAATTTGTAAACTCGCCGCTTTTCGGCCTCGCCGGCCGCACCGGAGGCCTGCGGTAAGGGGGGGTTTTCTCCCGTTTCTCGCGCCCAATAACTCCCGGGGGGGACGGGAAAACCCATGTGCACAATAATAGTGCACGGGTTTTTCCCTCCCCTTTAGGGGTGCAATCCGTGCAGTATTCTGGCCGTCTTTTTTTACCATAATTTCAACATGTTACATTCTGCACCATTTTGCCCGTGCAGTATTATGGCCCGTGCAGTAATATTTTCCCATAATTTCAACATGTTACATTCTGCACGGGGATTTCCGTGCAGTACCGTGCATTATTAAAAAGCCGTCTTTTCCATGCTGGGCTTGACTTTCCCGCCGTAGGCAAATCCGTGCAGTAATATTTTCCCATGATTTCAACATGTTGCAAAAAAAGGTTTTTTGGGCGTTTTACCATCTCAATCCTGCCGGTTTTAGGGTTTTTCCCGGTTGTCCTGCTCCTGATTTTTCTGACGATTGCACTTCTGTTAATATCCCCTTTCCGATTCCCTCCGTGACCGCTTCTGCTAATTTTTCTCGGTTAGCCTTGGGAAATTCGTCTTTGACCAGGTCCCTCAACGCTTTTGCCTTTGGCGAATAGCTAAAGTCTCTTTTTGTTAGTTCTTCTCCGCCGTCTTGATAGTATTCGACAAGTACGTCTTTAATCCGGTCGCCTATCCGTGACAGGTAGCTTGCGGTAAGCAGGCACAGCTCAAGAGCGCCGGTCTCGGTCCGCTTGAAGAAAATATCCTTACCGTCCAATGGGGCGTAACTGTTTTTCGTCATCTTGCAGTGGACGTACAACCACGGATCTGCGATATCGTATTTAGCGGCTGTAGCCTCTTCCATCACCTTCATCCCCATGGCCCACCTGCTACCGTCCACAAGCGAGCCGCCGCCCCTGAAGGATTGCGGGTTGAACGCGTCCTGGCCTTTGGGGATATGATGTGTGAAAAGGAGGGTTGAACCGTCATAGGTAAGGGTTTTAAGTAAATTAATCCAAGTGGTGTTATGGTCATTGGAATTCTCATCAAGGCCATAATATTGGGCTTTCGGGTCGATGAAGATAATATCCGGCTTGAACTGTTCGGCTTGCTTTTGGATCGCCAGGAACATGCTGCTTGGCACCGGGTTTCCTTTCCCATCGAATTCCATCAATGGCGCGGGTCTGTTTGCGACAAGTCGAAGATTTTCTATTAGGACTGTCTCCAGTTCTTTCGGTTCTCCTGAAAAAGTTTTAGCTATGGCGTGAAGCCTTCGGCGGGTGACATCTGCGGGATCTTCTCCCAGGTGGGCCAATACGCGCAGGGGCTTTTCCGGTTTGAAGAGTCCGAAAGCCTCCCTTCCGAAAGCGCTTCCGATCATCAATGATTCTATGAAATAGGTTTTTCCCGTGCCTCCGGTGGCGTTAATCCCTCCTATGATCCCTTTAGGAACGATGCCCTCATAGCACCATTCTTGCTCAGGCGGTTCTTCTGTGAGCCATCCCGAGAGATCCTCGTATACTATGTGAATCGGCGTCGGTTCGGTTTGGTCGCCTATCGCACAGGCCTTGCAGTCAAAGCCTGAAAGCCTGAGACTCAGCATATACTTGCAGTGGAAGGGGTGTTTGTCGTTTCCCTCGATATAATTCCACATCTTCTCAAAGTGCTGTTTTCGCTTATCCGCTGAATTGTAGCTGTCAGAATCAGTATAATTTTCAATGAAGTGTTTTGCTTGTGTAAGGGCAGTGGCCCAGTCGTATCCTGCGGTATGGAAAAACGACACAATAAGCATCGTAACCCGATTAAAGTTGATAACCTCTGTCTTTGCAGGCGGGTTTGACAATATACGAGTGATACAGGGAGGCAGTTTTTCAGATAGCTTCTGTCGTGCCTCTTCGGACAATGCCACAGCTTCAGGGCGTTCCTTGATTTCCTTATGGACGTAGTAACGGGTGGTCCGGAAAAGGCTCTCTAACTCCTCGGATGCACTCAAGTCCGGGTTAATAGGCGGGTCAATTTCTCGCGGGGATTTTGTAAGCTCCATTAACTGGTCAATTGACAAATCCCGGATTTCTTCCAGGGTCAGTGGCACCTTAAAACGACCGTTTGAGCGCTTGACGTTGGCTATCCGAAACATCTTCCCCATACCCATGCAATACATCGACAAGTCAATTAACGGCTTCTGCCCACCGTTATACAGGTTCAGCTTTTGGACCCACTCCACCATGATCCGCTTATAGATGAGTGGCAGGAAGGAGTCTCCCGCATCGGCCCCCAACAGAGAAGCCGGTATTTCGGCATGAAAGCCTTTACTGCCAGACGCATAAAAGCGAATCGCGTAGGGGTCTATGCCGTACATTTCAGGAAGATGCCCCAGGCAGAGGGTTTTTGTTGCTTGAAGGGCTTTTCCTGGATCTTCTGCGCAGTCTGCATCAACAACCAGGTCCCCGGTCCTGTTAGGTTCTGGTTGCCCATTTCCCTTGTACGCTTCGCTGAGCGCAGTGGAAGTGAAAAACATAGCGCCTTGCTTGATCGCATGGTGACGCGCTTCTGGAGTGTTCGGAATCGGTTTCCACGTCCGTTCTGCCGGTTCTTCTTTCCAAAAAATAATGTTAGGATTCATAAACCCGCTGCCTCGTTTTTGCAGATGCCATCAAAACGCCAACTTCAACATCCACATAGTCGTAGACCTTCGCCTTTTCCTTCCCCGGCGCTGGCCGAAGTACCCGGCCAAGGTATTGCAGAACCCGGCCATTAAACTTTATTGGAGTAGCAAGGAAAAGCGTTGAAAGCTCCTTACAATCAAACCCCTCACCGATTAGCTGGCCGGTTGCAATGAGCACTTTGATTTTGCCAGTGTTCAACCGTTCAACAATACCCTCCCGGTCCCTTTTGCCCTTATCCCCGGTCAACACTTCTGCCTGTATCGCGTGTTCAGTCTTCAGAAGGTTAGACAGGGCCTCGCAGTGGCTTTTCCGGTCGCTTAATACCAAGCAGATACCACCACCATTTTGAGCCTCACCCGCCACGTCAGAAACAATCAAGTCGTTTCGGTCTGGGTCCTCCGTTAACTCGGACAACATTGACGAATACTCTGTTGATGGATCTGACCACGGCCTGAAATCGGTCTCACGCAGTATCACCTCGGCCTTGAGCACGTCCCCAGTCTCAACCAGATTGTCCTTTTTGATTTCGTGAACCACGTCTGACAAGTGCCAAAATATAAGTCTGGACAGCTTATCGCGCCTCCAAGGAGTAGCAGACAATCCCAGCATGTACTTACAATCAAACGCTGTGACGGCCTCCACAAACGTTCTTGAAGGACATCTGTGACATTCATCCACGATCAGGTGACCGATATACGGAGAAACCTCATCGGCGCATTTGTACAGGGATTGCACAAGCGCCACGGTGATTTTCTCACCAATAATTTTCTTGCCGCCGCCGATTCTGCCTATCTCATCCGCAGGAATACCCAGAAAGGTTTCACTCCTTGACATCCATTGGTCTCGAAGCTCACGGGTGTGGCATACAACTAGGGCGGGTTGCTTGCGCTCCGCGATAAGCCATAGTGCCATCACGGTTTTGCCTGATCCGGTTGGAGCGCTAAAGGTTCCAAAATCACGCGCTGCCACGGCTTTCATAGCTTCGACCTGGAAGGGCCTCAGAACACCCTTGAAGTCAATTTTCACTTCAGGCAGGGTCCGGCGACTATCAACAATTTTGAAATTAACATCATGTTTTCTGCACAAGAAGATTAGCTGCCGAATGAACCCACGGGGGACAATAAGGGTATTCCCCTGCCTTTCATAAAACCTAAGCTTCTCGGGAATCTCGCCGTTCCAGTACCCGTGTCGCTCGTTTTCCTCCCATTTTGGATTTGTGAACGTGAGACGGTTCTGTAGGTCTCTCTCCAGATCAAATGGGACGCTCTCAAGTGTCAGTTTATTGGTTACAGTGATTTTCATTTGCTCAAACAAAAAAAGCCGATTATAGCGTTCTCGCTACAACCGGCTTGCTTGCCTGTATCTGCTTGCTTGCTACAGTCGGCTCGCTTGCCGCGACTATGTGTGATGACTTAACCCATGAAAGAGTCAGACACTATTCAAAAAAACGCTGTGCCCCTTTTTCCCTTTCTTGTATTGCAAAAGCCTCTCCTCTTTACCCAGTATGACTAGGTGGAGTGGAAACATGTTCTCGTCATTGAGCCTTAAGCTAAAACGTTCATTGTTCTTGTCGAAAATAATCTCCAACGGTTTTAATGGCCTTCTGTCTTTAATCCCTTTCATGTCGCACCTGTTAAGACCACGTGGGACTTAAAAAGTCGATTGCCAGCATCAAATCATCCATATCCGCGCTGTGGAGTATGGAATTGAAGCCTATTGTCCCCGGTCCCGTGTTTGCAAGTCGAACGGTCTCTGTCTTGATAATGGAAATGAATTCCCTATAAAGGCTATTTTGGATGGCCCGAAATTGACCATCAGCAAACGCGTCCTCAAACATCCTCAATTTCACTTCTCCATAGGCCGCTGGGTCTTTGGTAAAGGGCTCTGCAGGGGGCTTTGTGAGATAATCTAAAAGACGAAGGTTCTGCCAGTGACATCCGAGGATTTTTCGTCCGACATCAAGATATATGTCCCTCCACCGATTTTTCGGAGCCGAGTAGTTAATTATATTTCCCAAGAGGAGGATGCAGTACATATAATAGCCCAGATAACCCCCAGCCTCAAACTCGGCTTTCTTGGAGAATTGTCTAGCCATAGCGGCGCTAATCTCGATGATTAAATCGGGAGGATATTTGTTGGCTTCCCTGATAAAATCCTGTTGTAGCAATAATCCACCATGATCATACAGGATTGAATATCTCTTACCGAAAGGTCGGACAAACTCTCCCAGAATCCGACCCGCAACCCAACTGGCAAACTCAGCTCTCAACTCCTCAATAAGCTTCTTGAATCGCTTCTCACTCCTCCAAAAACGGAAGGTGCCGAGAGTGGGTCTGTGCCCTTTAATAAAACCCATGCCGTCCAAGATTTCCTGGAGCTTAATAGTCTTCAATTTCGTGCCATGAAGGACACTTCCCACCGCGGCGATATATCGGGTCAAAGACGGCCAGTAGTCACGCTCAGTCCTATCTACATTACGGGGCGAGATATCTGGATTAAGTTTGTCATCCCCAGCATAGTAATTAGCGTAAGCCTCGATTTTGGCGTCAGCCCAGAGGGTGAATATTTCAAACTTATCTGGTGGAAGAGTGTAAAATGCGGCTTTCGGTTTCATGGCGCACACATTATTTTTGTCACTAACAAAAGTCAACAAAAATATGAGGAATGCGAGTAAATATTTTGAGCAAGAAAAAAGGCCTAACCGGAAAGATTAGACCCTTAACGTACTTTTACTAATTAAAACGCCGCGTTATGTTACATATACGCTTTTACCTTTTGTTGAGGTCGTTTGGTTCGTGATCCCAAAATCCCGGCTTTGAGATTCTTTCTTAACCCTTCAAGGGCGTGAAGGCTGTTTTTTGGTGGTGGAGGTCGTTTTGGGGAACACTATTTTGGAATCCGAATTGATTCAACTAAGAATAAAGCTTATGTTGTGGATCTAACCACACGACAAAAAAAATGTTGTCTAACCAGAAACCATGAACACGTCCATGCTTCGTTTTAGAGATTTCAAACTGATGCGGCATAACATTGAGATGGGAGGTTGGGAAGATAAATGCTCAAGGAGCTGATGGACATAATCAGGCAGTGGATAGAAAGCCGGAAGGTTGGTTCTGTCACGATCAATTTCTTCAAGGGAGGCGTCTCAAGCGTTAAGTTTGAGGAGACCATAAAGTTGTCCAAGCAAGACTGAGAAAGGAAAGTAAAGCATGGCGTGGGTAGGGCAATGTCGGATTGCATTTAAGGTAGACGTGGACAAAATAGTTGCTCAGCAAAAAGGTCAGACAAATATTAGCAAGACATTAAAGCAATTAGCAAGAGAAAGTGGAATTCCGTTTAAAACCCTTGAAAGGTGGTATTGGCAAAAAAATAAAAACGCCCTCAAAAATGAGGGTACTCAACAAGATGCTGAAAATATGGATGAAAAAGATAATAAAACCGACCATCCAGATCATCGACCAATATGCTTAAGGTGTAATAGAAACCCTGTAAAATTGATCCGAGGAAAACCATTGTCTACCAAAGCAAAATATTTTGGATTGTGCAATACCTGCATTGAGCGGCAAAACAGCCATTGAAAAATTAGACAAAGAGGCAACCCCGGATAATGGCATAGAGGCCATTTGTCCTGATTGTCATAAACATTTTTTCATCAACTTGGCCCGTGTAAAAGGAAGGGAGATAGAAGTGACATGACTTAATATAACATTACCATACTTACGCAAAGTCAATCTGTCAACCCCATCTTTCTTTTCGGCACAAACTTATTTTCCATAAGGGCCGTTTTTAGGCGAATGAATTAGAGACCCCAAAACTCTTCAGGGTCTATCTGCAAGCGTCTGAGGCAGGCGCGAATGGTACCGGATCGTATAATATCGCCTGTACCATGGCACCGGATAGTATATGAGGGGCCTTGAGTTGTTCCAGGTATATTGGGACGGACAAGATATTTCTCGCTTCCCTTGCCTCTACTGTCAACTTCAACTACGCCGAAATCTTTAAGCTTTTTGATAAGTTGATGGTATCTAAGTTCCGCAGGTGGTCGGGACATCGCAGAGAATTTCCTGAATCATAAATGCGGGGAGTAAAGTTGGGCATAAATTTTCTAGTGGAACCTCAATCTCTTTTAACTGTGATGAACAATTCTCGTCGTTTGTATGGGCATAATATTCAGCCCACACTTCTTTTGGAGCTGGGGAGAATAGATACTCGATATTGTTGTGCTTGTGTGAAAACTGTATATGCGCAACACAAGAAGCTGTTATAGCTTCTTGGGCTCCCTCTAGGGTGTTCGCGGTTACCACAAGATCAAACTGAAGGCAATGGGCAACATAATAATCCTCTTCTTTCTTAATAAGGATATCGAGCCTTGTTCCACGTTTATCTTTCATAGCAACCTCCACCCCCTATGGTTTGCGATGACAATGTTCGCCCTATACCCAAGATTATTCATCGGTATAAGCTATGCAAAAAATGAGCCTTAAATTGGGATCAGTGAAGTGTTTGGCTTACCCTCCCCCAAATATGGTAAACCATTAGAATGGTGGACAATAATGTTGGCCTTCACGAACATGTATACAGGAACTGGTTATAACCTGTCAAGCTAAAAGAGAAATATATTGGAAACTCCATGGGAAATAAGATGCCACTTCTTGGCAAAGAAAGGGCCAAGCTTTCACCCGGCCCTTTCATATCATGCCACTGTACATTGAGTCCAGTGCGCTTCTTGGTCAACATTTGGTCAACACTTGCCAAAATATACCCCTACATTTCCCTTGACTTCTCTGTGTTTCCTTTTTAGATAAAAGCAACGTAACTTGTTGTCTTTAGCTACTGTTTGTTTTATCCTTGGGTGTCCTTGGAGGACCACATTTGAAAACTCTGGATCCATTAACGGGGGTTCAAATCCTCCTCCCCCAGCCAGCTTGATCTTGTCCAGGAATTACCAACTGTTGACAAGCCCCAGGGGTTCTTCAACTCTTCACTCACGGAGCGAATAGAGTCGACTTCTTGTGAAACCGTCATGACCTGTCTTCTCAAGACGCTTGGCAACAAGGCCAAGAGGGACTAGCCATGAGTTTTCTTGAGAGTTTCAAAGCATTTGTATCGTACGTAATGGAGTTTCAAATTCCTGGGTCGACGGAAGAGATCAAACACGAAACATCCCTTTTGGAGCTTCAAGGCTTTGTGCGTGAACTTGAGCAAGAAAACGAGGCCCTCAAGAAGAGGCAGGGCGCGAAAGGGTCTATTCTTAATGATAATGGCGCCTATTTTTTTGAGACCTCGGATGGACGGGAGGAACCTTTTTGCTCCAGTTGTTGGGATCTTGATTGCAAATTAGTGCGATTACATATAGGAGATGACGGTGGCGCCACTTGTCCACAATGCAAGAAGAGCTTTGGTTGAAATAATTTGAAGCAGGGTGACCGGCGACACAAACGCCCGTCACCCTGTTGAAGCCTGTGGTTTTGAGGCTGGAGTTTACCCGGACGCTTTTTCGGCTTCAGCGATCCTTGCTTCCACGTCCTTCAGGTAGGCCCTCAAATCTCTGGCCTCTTGCTGGAGTTCGGCAAGTCCTGGTTCAGGACCCCGGGACAATGGTTGCCAGTAACCGAAGGCCTGCGCCCCGGCTCTGCGAAGCCCCCTGCCTCTACCGAAGCCAGGGCCGCGACCGCCAAATCCGCCGTAAAAGGCACGCCCGCCAAGCCCGTAGCTTGGTCTGCGGCCTGTTCCACAGTACCCAAAACCGCCTCCAGTCATTGGCCCCCCTCCAAGCGGGCCGGTTCCATCATATCCTGGCATGTGAAACACCTCCTTTTCGTGTCAATCAAGTGTTAACGTTCTTTTCATTACATACGACCACGGCCTCGGCCGCCACCGCGACCTCGGCCACCGCTCCTGCCGCCACCACGGCCGGAAGCCATGCCGTCACCCTGTCTCATCCTTGAGCCCTGACCCACTTGCGATTGCGGATTGGCTTTGGCATTGCTGCACTTGCCCAATCCTCTTCCTGTTCGCGAGCCTTCGCCCCGTGGACCTGTTCTATCAAATCCTGGCATATAAACACCCCCTTTCAATCATAAAATCACTCCACGATTTTATATAACGCGGCTTCGCCGCTTGATAAATGAAACTACTGTGCTGCGAAGTCAGAAACCGCCTTTTCCACGTCCGCCTCTGTGGCCGCCCCGACCTCTGGGACCGCCTCGACCCCACCGGCCGGCGCCGGCCAGCGCGTAAGAGCCGCCTTGAATCCTTATCATCTTGCCCATCACAAGAGCTTCGGATACCAGCTCTCTTGCTTCAGCAAGGATTCTGCCGAAGGTCTGGCGAGATACGTTCATACGAGCGGCTGCGGTTTCCTGGTCCAGTTTGTCAAGATCGCTTAAACGCAGGGCCTCCAGACCCTCAACAGGAAGAACTACCTCGTCCATGCCCCCTGCGGGAATCCCAATGGGCTTAAATGCGTTTGCCATGGGTCCGCCCTGTACAAAACGGAGTTTTCTAGGTCTTGGCATGATGTCTCCCTGTTAACGTTATGAGCGTGTGACTATAATATAAGGCTCTATATCCTGTTGTCAAGATATTTTATTGGCGAGGGCTCAAAATAGTTGTGACGAAGGGAAGGGTTTGTCGGCCAGTTTCTATCGAGATTCCTTCAAGGCAGGGTCATTTAGGGCAGAAACACTCTCTGGCGGTAATATTTCAGCTCTCCTATCGATTCCTTTATGTCGATAGATGCCTGATGGGCTTTCTGTTTCTTGAAATGGGGCAGGGCGGGGTACCATCTTTTGACTAGTTCCTTGATTGAGCTGACATCGATATTGCGATAGTGAAGGAATTCATTGAGCGAGGGCATATATCTTGCCAGAAACCGGCGGTCCTGCCACACGGAATTCCCGCACAAAGGAGAAAGTCCTTTCTTGGAATAGTGGGAAAGAAATTCTAATGTCATCTCTTCAGCCTTGCGGCAGTGATATGGCGAGGCCTCAACTCTATCAATAAGACCCGACGACGTATGTTGGGTCTTGCTCCACTGTTCCATCGTCAAAAGAGTCTCTTTCGGATGGTGTATCGCTATGTCGGGGCCTTCGGCCACAATCTCCAGGTTGTCATCCGTTACAACAGAGGCGATTTCAAGGATCACATGTTTTTCGGGGTCCAGGCCGGTCATTTCCAGGTCGATCCAAATCAGATGATTGCTCAATTTTAGTGCTCGCTTTCTTGTGGAAAGAATTTGATTTTAGTCAGATTTTAGCCAGGCAGTGATATAGGACAAAAGCGCCTGTGCGTCAACGGAGAAGGCATTACAGAATATGGTTTGTTTGCTTGATTGTGCTTGTTTTGTTCGAATGCCTGGGGGAATCATGCACGGTCTGCGGTTTTTCCTTGATTTCCAGAGAGGGAAGGTGAGAAAGTGAGTAGGTGGGAAAGTGGCGGGTGAGTAAGCAGTAGGCAGTGACGGGCAAACGGGCTCAATTGTTTGTTAGTATCGAAAAACAATGCATCTGAAATATTTGACTGACGGAACAATGAAAAAAGAGTCTCTACTCAAAGGAATTCTGCCGGAAGACATAAAAAAGCTTGTCAGGGTAGAGCATCCTGACCCGCACAGCATCCTTGGGGCACATCCATGGGCCATGAAAGACACGAAAGGGGTCGTGGTACGGGCCTTCCACCCAGAGGCCATTAAGGCAGAGGTCCTGATTAAGAGTAAGGCAGAGGTCGTGATCAAAAGAAGGAAGCCTTTCCTTATGGCCAAGTGCCATCCCGGTGGACTTTTTGCCACTTTTGTCCCTCGCCGACGACTCCCCTTGCGTTACAGGATTCGATTCACCTTTGCAGATGGGAACCACTGGGAAAGCGATGCCCCTTATCGATTCTTGCCTACCCTTGGGGATACTGACCTCTATCTGGCAGGAGAAGGGACCCATCACCGCCTTTACGACAAGCTTGGCGCCCACCTGCGCAGCATGGATGGCGTGTCAGGCGTCTCATTTGCAGTCTGGGCGCCCAGCGCAAAAAGAGTGAGCGTTGTTGGAGATTTCAACGGTTGGGATGGCAGACTTTTTCCCATGAGAGCAATGGGCGCTTCGGGAATCTGGGAAATCTTTGTGCCCGGTCTCGGACCGGGTACCCTTTACAAATACGAAATCAAGACCGCAAATGGGAATCTGAGGATAAAGACCGATCCCTATGCCTTTGCCATGGAACTCAGACCTGGGACTGCCTCCATAGTATGGGACGTGGCAGCCTATGAATGGAGTGATGGCCAGTGGATAGCCGATCGTACTAAGCAGAACCTGCGCCAGGAACCTATGGCCATCTATGAAGTCCATCTGGGCTCCTGGATGCGCGTGGCTGAGGAAAAAAACAGATGGCTCACCTACCGGGAGCTTGCCCCCAGGTTGATTGAACACGCCAAGAAGTTCGGGTTTACACATGTGGAGCTCCTGCCCGTGGCAGAGCATCCTCTTGACGGCTCCTGGGGTTACCAGGTGACAGGCTATTACGCCCCCACGAGCCGCTTCGGAACTCCCGATGATTTCAAGTATTTTGTGGACACGTGCCACCAGCACGACATCGGGGTTATTCTGGACTGGGTGCCTGCCCATTTTCCGAAAGACGACTGGAGCCTGCGGCTCTTTGATGGCACGGCTCTTTATGAACACAGTGATCCGCGCGAGGGAGAGCATGCGGAGTGGGGAACCCTGATCTTTAACTTCGGCAGGCACGAAGTGCGTAATTTTCTCATCGCCAATGCCCTGTTCTGGTTGGACCGCTATCATGTTGATGGTCTCAGAGTCGATGCAGTCGCCTCCATGCTATATCTTGACTATGGAAAGCGAGACGGGGAGTGGATACCGAATCGGTACGGAGGTAACGAAAATCTGGAAGCTATTGAGTTTTTCCGAAAACTGAACGAAGTTGTCTACGGGCTGTTTCCCGGTTGCTTTACCGTGGCCGAAGAGTCCACCGCGTGGTCAGGGGTCACGACGCCGGCGTATCTGGGTGGCCTTGGTTTTGGCTTCAAGTGGGATATGGGATGGATGCACGATACCTTGCTCTACTTTGGCAAGGAGGCGGTTCATCGAAAGTATCACCACGCCAACCTCACCTTTTCTATGGTGTATGCCTACAGTGAGAATTTCGTCTTGCCCTTTTCCCACGATGAGGTGGTTCACGGCAAGGGATCCCTTCTCAGAAAAATGCCAGGCGATGAATGGCAGAAATTCGCCAATTTGAGATTGCTCCTGGCGTACATGTATACGCATCCCGGCAAGAAGCTCCTCTTCATGGGCACGGAACTTGCCCCGTGGGACGAGTGGTATCACGAAAAGGGGCTTGATTGGCACGTTCAATCACATCCCATGCGTCAGGGCTTCCAGCGATTTATGATCGACCTTGGCAGATTGTATCTTGAACATCCAGCCCTGTGGGAGTTGGATCCGGTTCCTGAAGGTTTTTCATGGATCGATTGCAAAGATTCGGAGACCGGTGTGATTTCCTATGTCCGTTTTGGAAACAGAGATCATCTTGTCTGTGTGCTCAACCTCACCCCGGTGCCGAGATACGGGTATCGAATCGGTGTATTAGGCAAGGACGGATACCGTGAACGGATCAACACCGACTCAGCCTATTATGGCGGAAGCAACCTCGGCAATGAGGATTACGTTGAGGCAGAAGACATCCCTTTTCATGGCTTCCCCCGATCGATTTCTCTGACCCTGCCCCCATTGGCCTGCCTGATTCTGGAACCAGGACAGATGAGGCGTGATTCCTCTGAAGTGTCCTGCAAGAATATGTTTGCCAAAAACGCGAAAATATCTTAGCCATATCGAACCCGGATGAACCGGAATTGAGGGATTACGAATTTAGGAATTTAGGAAGACGATTGAGGAATTGTGAACAGATTTCATGACTAACAGTCTAAACATGTGAGAAAGGGAGGGTCTGGTTCATGTTAAAGAAAGTCGCTATTGTTGGAGTCGGGACCACGGGCTTTCGGGCCACGACTCCCGATGTCTCCTACCGGGAGCTGACCCATGAGGCGGCAGTGAAAGCGTATTCAGATGGAGGCGTGGAACCCAAAGACATAGACGGATTTGTGGCCACTTCTGAGGATTTTTTCGAGGGTTACAGCATTGCAGATGAATACAGCAATGACCAGTTGGGGGCCATACACAAGCCAGTCAGCACGATAGCCGGGGATTTTATGCAGTCCCTGGCCCAGGGCTGCATGATGATTCAGTCGGGATTCAGCCGTATTGTAGCTGTGCAGGCCCTTAGCAAGGCCTCCAATATGCTTACCCAGGCCGAGTTGGTAAATTTTGCCTTGGACCCGGTCTACAATCGGCCGCTGGATTTGCATCCCGATTTCATCGCCGGTTTAGAGATGAATCGATACTTATACGAGACGCAAACCAATCGAGATGCCTGTGCTTTGGTAGTTGTGAAGAATCGGCGCAATGCCCTTACGAACCCCCTGGCCGGTCACGGGGCCATGGTTTCCGTGGAGGATGTCCTTAATGCGGAGGTGGTCTCAGACCCACTGAGGGAACTTGATGTTGCCCCTACTTGTGACGGGGCCGTCGTCGTCGTTTTGGCCTCAGAGGATCTGGCAGGCTCGCTCAGCGAGTCTCCAATATGGATTTGCGGCATAGGATGGTGTTCCGACACTCCCACTCTGGAAAGCCGCGACTGGGGTTCAGCGGTCTATACGCGATTGGCCGCAGAGATGGCGTACAAGCAGGCAGGCATCCGAAGCCCGCGGAGTGAGATCGATTTTGTGGAAATCAATGACGAATACTCTTATAAGGAGCTTCAGCACCTTGAAGCCCTCAAGCTGTGCAAGCCGGGCGAAGCAGGGTATCTCACGGAATCGGGGGCTACCGAGATCAACGGGGAGCTTCCCGTGAATCCGTCAGGGGGATGCCTGGGCGTGGGACACCTCTACGAGGCCAACGGCGCTCACAAGGTACTGGAGGTTGTCTTGCAATTGCGAGGGGAAAAAGGCAACAACCAGGTCAAAAATACCCACATCGGGGTGGCCCAGACGTGGCGAGGCGTCCCCACCACCACCGGAGCCGTAGCCGTTATGAGTAATGAGGGAGGTCATTGAAATGGGAATGAGAAGAGTGGCGATCGTCGGGGCTGGGATGACAAAGTTCGTTCGCAGGGCACTTGAAACCTCCAAGGAGTTGGCCTATGAAGCCTCGAAGATGGCCCTGGACTCCTGTGAATTATCCTTAAAGGACATCGACTCCGTAACCATAGGCACTGGGCCGGATGCCTTTGACGGCGTGCATATGAACGGCGAGTTTCTCCACGACGGATCAGGCGCGTATCGAAAGCCCGTGATGCGCAACTATGTGGGAGGGGGCACCGGCGTTTTTGCGCCAATCCACGGCTGGTTTCACGTGGCCTCAGGCATGTTCGATACATGCCTTGTAGTGGCAGAAGAGAAGATGTCGAGTTGCTATCCCCATCCTGCAGGCGCCTTTCTGACGATTTTTGATCATACTACCGAACAGCCCCTGTATCCGACCTTGATCTGGATTTTTGCCATGGAGATGCATCGTTACATGCATAAATATGGCTTCACTAATAAGGACATAGCGCCGGTGGCAGTGAAAAACAAAAAGAATGCCCTTGACCATCCGGCCGCGCAGATTGCAGAGGAGATTACCGTAGAGGACGTGCTCAACTCCGAGGTGCTGGCCCATCCCGTTCACCGTCTGGATATCAGCCCCACCAGCGACGGGGCCGTGGCCGTGGTCCTTGCCGCAGAGCACGTGGCCCGGCGCATCACGGACAAACCCGTGTGGATCGACGGTGTGGGTTACGCACTGGATACGGCCTACTGGTGCACCAGGGACCTTTGCTATCCGGAATATTTGGAGGTGGCGGCCCGCCAGGCATATAAGATGGCGGGGATACGGGAGCCTCACAAGGAGATTCACATTGCCGAACCTTACGATCCATTTACATACAAGGAGCTTCATCACATGGAGGGGTTGATGCTGTGCGGAAAGGGAGAGGCTCCGAAACTGCTGGCAGATGGCGTGACTCAAAGAGACGGGAACCTGCCTGTTTGTCCTTCCGGAGGACTTCTGGGGGTAGGTAACCCAATTGCTGCAGCCGGTCTGATGAAGATCGTCGAAATCTTCTTGCAGCTCCGGGGAGAGGCAGGCAATCGCCAGGTTCCGGGAAGACCTACCACAGGCGTGGCTCAGGCCTGGGGCGATTTGATGCAGGTGGGTACTGTTGTGGTGATGCGAAGCTGAGGAGGTCGTTTCATGGAGATCACGGGTGATCTGTTGGAAAAAACAGCAACGGGTTTGAGTTATAAGGATTTCTCAAAAGGGAAGGTTTTCACCGTGGACTGGGAGCCGAACCTCCAGTACGCCTGGGACAACGGGGTTGCCATTGGGCGATATCTTGAAGAGCTAAAGCAGGGACGGATTATGGCCAGGAGATGCCGTGAGTGCAACAGAATCATGCTTCCTCCCAGGATGTTTTGCGAAAGGTGTTGGAAGGTTACCGACGAATGGGTCCCTGTCAAGGATACTGGCACGGTCAACACCTTTGCCATCAGTTACGTGGACTGGGCTGCGGGGCGTATCCCCAAGGGCTAGCGTCCTTACACCCCTGCCGTAATTGAGATCGATGGGGCTTCCAGGGGGATGGGCATCCTTCATCTTGTCGATGAGGTCAAGCCTGAAAAGATCTTTGTCGGCATGCGGGTTAAGGCCGTATGGCGACCTGAAGCCGAGCGCGTTGGGGCTATCACTGATATAGAGTATTTCAAGTCGATAGGGTAACGGTCCACGGGGTTCAGGTGTTGGGTGTAAGGCCCCGTTAACACTCATGAAATAGGAAGTTCAATAGATGGGACTAGCTGAACGACACAGTAGGACTGTAGACCTAACCCATTGGCGTGGGAGAATTCCTGTAAACTATGTGTACACCGCTGGAAGAGCGGGAGAGGAATTTTTTCAGGGTGTCGTAAACGGCAAATTCGTGGCTGCCGAATGCACTTCATGTGGCGTGGTCTACCTGCCGGCGCGAATTTACTGCGAACGTTGTTTTGCCAGGCTCGAGGACAATTACGTCAAGGTTTTGCCACAAGGACGGGTGCACACCTTTACGCTGTGTCACAAAAAGCTTGATGGGAGTGACAGTGATCAACCTGTTCTCGTAGCCATGGTCAAGATTGATGACACCGACGGAGGGCTCGTTCACTGCCTGGGCGAGGTGAAGCCCGAAGATGTTTACATCGGCATGCCCGTTGAGGCGGTCTTTGAACCGAAGAAACAAAGGAAGGGCTCTATGCTGGATATAAGATATTTTAAACCAAGGAAGTAATACACTATTCTACTCTTCAGGCGTCTGTTCTGAGATTTTTTGAACAGATTCCAATACTTCCCCCATGATGTCATGTATGTCTTCTTCCTGAAGGCCCAGAAATTCCATGGCCTTTTCGTCTATTTGGTAAAACATTCCATCTATGGCGATGAGATTTGATGAGGCGGATCCCGTGCTTTGGTTTACCCTTGCCCTTGCGACAGCGCTTTCGGTTGCCACTGGAGATGCCCTTACCAAAAAGTTCTTTGGCCGTTTCTCAGCCCTTGAGATGGCGGTTGTGGCTTCGCTGTTTAACCTCCCGTTTGTTCTGATTACGTTCCCCTTTATACCTATTCCTGAATTGGACAGGGTTTTCTGGTGGACAGTCTCTATATTGGTGCCCTTGGACAGCTTCGCCTTTTACCTTTACATGAAGGCGATCAGAGTGTCTCCCCTTTCCCTTTCTGTTCCGTTTTTGTCTTTTACCCCGGTTTTTATGATATTCACAGGATTTCTTATACTGGAAGAGGTTCCGAATGTGTTTGGAGGCCTTGGAATAGGATGTGTGGTAATAGGTAGCTATGTGTTGCACGGTGCTGAAGTAAAACATGGGTACCTCGCCCCATTTCAAGCTATTTTGAAGGAGCCCGGATCGATATTGATGCTCATTGTTTCCTTGATGTATTCTCTCTTGGCTGTTCTGGGGAAAAAAGCGATTCAGCATTCATCGCCGCTTTTTTTCGGTTTTTTCTTCCTTGGCGCTCTTGATCTCGTGACACTGGTTTTCTTTCCTCTTTTTGGTAAGATTCGATGGGGAGCCTTGCTAAGAATGCCCAACAAGGGGATATGCGTGGCGCTTTTGCTCTATGCACATGTGTTGTGCCATGTCCTGGCTATAAGTATGGTCAAAGCAGTCTATATGATTTCAGTGAAACGAACGAGTATCCTGTTTAGCGTTATATACGGGTGGCTTCTATTCAAGGAATCTGAGATCTCCAACCGGATATTGGGTGCGTTTCTCATGTTTTTGGGAGTGGTTTGTATTTCTTTGTTGGGATGAAACAATGAGACAAGGACTGGAAGAAAGATTTGCCAACCTTGCGTCGACACCGGGCGTCTACCTCATGAAGGATGCCAACGGGCGCATCATCTATGTAGGCAAGGCAAGAGACCTGAAAAAACGTCTCGCCTCCTATTTCAGCAAGACAGGACATAAGGATTTGAAGGCAAGGGTCCTGATTGAAAAGATCGCAAATTTTGAAACCATAATTACGAGCACTGAAAAAGAGGCCCTGATCCTTGAGTCCAACCTGATTAAGAGACACCGTCCCCGCTACAATGTTATCTTGAAAGACGACAAGCGGTACCCGTGTCTTCGCCTTAACATCAAAAGTCCCTATCCGAATCTGATCATTACAAGGAAACTTCAAAAAGATGGGGCCCTCTATTTCGGTCCCTTTGCCTCGGCAGGCGCCGTACGAGAGACACTTAAAGTAATCCATCGAACTTTCAGGCTTCGTAAGTGCAAGGGCAACAATCCAAAGCGTCGAGATCGCCCGTGTCTTAATTATCAGATGGGGCTGTGCCTCGGACCGTGCAGCCGCCCTGTTGATCCATCCGAATACAGAGCAGTTGTTGATCAGGTCATACTATTTTTGAAAGGACGAATGCCGGAGCTGATCAAGCATGTGAAAGAAGAGATGGAAGCGGCTGCATCCCGGCAGGATTTCGAGGCAGCCGCGGCACACAGGGACAGGCTCTTCGCCCTTGAAGAGACATTGGAAAAACAGGTAGCTACCACGGCGGATTTTAGGGACAGGGATGTGGTGGGGATGGCTCGACAGGGGAGGGCGGTCCTGATCATGGTTCTTTTTATCCGGGGCGGGTTCTTGCTGGGCAACCGGCCATTCCGTTTTGCAGATACTTTGGCCCCTGACAACGAGGTCATTTCTTCATTTGTGAAGCAGTATTACGAAAACGCCCCTTTCATACCAAAAGAGATTTTGCTGCCCGGCGCTCCTGAAGATAAAGACCTGCTCGAAGAATGGCTGGGGGAGCTGAAAGGCGAGAAGGTCCATATCATGATGCCTCAAAGAGGTGAGAAGGCCCGGCTTCTTGAGATGGCTGCCCAGAATGCCGAAAAGAGCCTGCGCGACCACCTCAATGCTGCCCTGGCTGAAGAAGGGATGCTGGATCGACTTCAAAAGGCGCTGGCCTTGTCAAGACGGCCTGAACGGATAGAGTGCTTTGACCTTTCCAACATCGCCGGAACTGAAGGTGTCGGTGCTATGGTCGTATTTGAAAGGGGTAAACCGGCTCCAGAGGCGTATCGGAGGTACCGGATTAAGGCTGTATCAGCAAGAGATGACTATGCAATGCTGAGGGAGGCGCTCTCACGGAGATATAAGAAAAGAGAAGTTGAGGGATCTTTGCCTGATTTGTTGATGGTAGACGGTGGAAAGGGACAACTCAACATAGCCGTCTTTGTGCTCAAGGGTTTAGGACTTCACGGCTTGTTTGACCTTATCGGGATCGCCAAAAAAGACCCTGAGCGCGGTGAGACAGAAGACAAAATATACAAACCGGGGCGCAAGAACCCGGTCAGTCTCAAGAGGTCTTCCGAAGCGCTGCTCTTTTTCCAAAGGATACGAGACGAGGCCCACCGTTACGTGATTGCCTACCATCGCAAACGACGGATGATGACCTACCGCCGGTCAATACTGGAAGGCATCCCCGGGATCGGAAGCAAGCGCCGAAAAAACCTGCTAAAGCATTTTGGAAGCCTGAAGCGCATCAAAGCCGCTTCTGTTGAAGATCTCTCCACTGTGCCCGGCATGACTCGCCAAGCAGCTCAAGCCCTTTTTGATGCGTTGAGACAATGAGGTCTGAAACCCTAAAATGCCCCCAGTTGACACGGACTAATCTTGATCCCCAGGGTGTCACAGGCAGCGCTTACCTTCATCTTGTGAATTCCGAACGTCTTTGCAATCTCCCAGGCCTTCTTGCAGGGTAAGCGTTCGTTCAGAAGAGCGTTTCGGATGGCCTCTTCCAACGCTGCGGTCACCAATGCCGAAGGTCTGACAATAGATTTTTTGTGATGATAGCCGAACAGTCCAAGTTGGCATTTGAGCAACCGCAGCTCCATGAGATCTGTCGCGCGGCCAATGGCCTCTGGCGTGACATCAAGGCGTTTGGCCACATCAAAGGCCACGGCACAGGGAAGCCTCCCGTCGACAGCCCGCTTCAAGAGGGTATCCCTGATCAGCTCATCTACGACCGCGTCCGGTCCGTGTTTTCGGGCATAATGCCCGGCATCCTCGTGGGTCATGGTGATCCTGTGTTACGAGTAGTGGCTTTCATTTTGGGTTTTTTTGCACGCTTTGACTGGCTCCCGGCCGGTATGAGAAAAGAAAGGCTGAAATGGCCCGGGATGTTGGTAACTTTTGTTCTCACGTTGTTTTTTTTTAACAACAAGTTGCCATAGTACAAAAGTGTATCCACAAAAGAGATGGAATTATGTTCAAAGAAATATGCGTGAACGGGATTCTTGTGAAAAAGCATATCCAAGTATTTGCCTTGCCGTACATGGCCGTTGTGCAGGATCCTGGCGATGATGTGACCGTTGTCTCTTTCCGTTTCACACCTTATTGTTTTGTTAGAAACATTTCTCAGGCAGTCTTGACATAGCAACAGAAAGACAAGAAAGATCATAACGAATTCTCCCTCGTTTGATTCCGTTATCGGCAGTTTTGTTCGCCGCTTAAAGGTTATGCTATTACCTTCAAGCCCTCCTGGCGCACCAACCATGCCTATTGCTTTTGAGAGGCTCTTGTTGATGTTAAACCGGCTAATATCCGTGGGTTCATGGCAACAGGTATTCTCCAGCATGTGTTTGAATCTGTTAGAAAGATCCTTAACAATCTGTTCGACCTCTTCTATTTTTTCTGCATAATAAGTAAGTTCGTCACCATTTTTTGTCCTGGATTCTTTCCCGGATAATGCCAGCTTGTATCGGAGGAGGTCCAGTTGAGCCAGAAGGCAAGTGATGGGATCGCAGATCTTCTCCAGCACATCCCTTAGGAGGAAGCCAGTGGCGGTTGCCCCGAGAATCTGTTGAAGGTGATTCAGGCTCAGATCATCCGCACTCAATGTGCTTGGGTGGTCTTGCTGTTCCAAACGGTATTTCTTCCTTTCTTGACTGAAAAATCCGGTCATATCTTCAATATGGATTGCCCTGGAAGTCGACCAGAGTCGTTCGGGGAGCACGCGGATTCTCCAAAAAAGGGCCTTGCCCCCATTTGGCTGTATACGAAACAATCCAGTGACAGGTGATGAAGGGCCAGTAGTATGAGGCTCTGCCAATAGATTTGACAGACCCTGTCGATCATCGGCATGGGCAAAGTCTGAAACAGATTTTCCTGTCACATCCACGTCGGAACATCCCAGGAGTTGAAGAAAACGTTCGTCGTACTGCGTGATTTCTCCCCTCGGGTTGACCCACACGCACGCGTCGCTCACTGCCTGGTATAGACAAGCCAAATGGGAATCTACATCTTGTCGCAGGCTCCGCACCGCTTTTTCGGCTACCGGAAATGGGATAGAAAAATCAATGGGTTCGGAAAACTGAATCCCCATACTCCTCCCATGAGCTGTCTGGCCTGTAGCCCAGCGGACCTCGCCGGCAATTTCCGTCTTTTCCTGATGATGGGGCAACACAAACATGAAACGGCAGGGTTGGCCCGGTTCTAAGGGCGTTTCACACCTTAACGACATGCCGTTGGGACTCATGTCACGGCTATTCATGGCATGTTTGAAGGAATCCCGGGTTTCATCGCCAAATCCGTGGCACTCAACGGGCAACAGCAGTGGAACACGCATTTCGTTCCTTCTGTCGATGTTCATAACCTGCCTCCATGCAAGTACATGTGTAACCGTTCACGGGTTCAGGGTTCAAAGTTCAAAGGGATGCTTCCACAATCTCCCCCCTTTTCTAAAGGGGGGCCGGGGGGGATTTTGTAGGGCATCAGGTTTATGAATTGATCCTTAAGTCAACGGCATTGGGGGTAGAGGTGGGCCTGCCACCAGATTGATATTTGAGAACCGATTTGCTAGTACCACAGAAATAAAAGCATTAAAAGCAATTTCAGTGCCAGAAATTGATTCGTCGGTATTTTTCTACTCGACAAGCCGGAATCCCTTTGTGGTTGCGGGTTTGAGTTGAAGTTCGTCATGGAATGGGATCGGACATCGAGAAAGCGCCAGTTGGAAGTTTTATGACACACATTGGCATTATTTTCTATCTCCCCGTTAGGGGCGCGAACTAGATCTTTTCATGTCCAAATATAACCTATTGTAAAAGCTGAATAGTTCTGGTTCATGTAGTTGTGGAATGGGGAGAGATATTTTCTGCCAACATGTAGTGAAAAATTATGCACACAACAGGATATCTCAATAATCCGGGGCTGCTGTCTTTGCGAGGGGGGGCGTGGAATTTTCGGGCATGCTTCGTGGGCCGCAGGCACGAACTAAGCACTTGCAATGACATGAAGGTTTTTTGCAAATGTTGTGAGAAATTTGGTTGACAGGCTCTGCATATTGTGGTACAAAAATTATTCACGTGCTGTTCTTCATGGCAAGATTGCTCAGGGGTAAACACTTCCCCTCCATAGTAAGTTCTTACCACTTTTAGGCAAGACTTTTCCTACCCCCAAGACGATCGTTTACGGATAGAGTATTAAGTGTGCCATGATATTGATTGTAACTATTTGAAATATATTAAAGAATGTACCTTGTGAGTTTTCTTGCCCTTCTTTGAGTCTATTGGCACGGACCTTGTACGATAAAGGTTTCAGACCAAGAATCCTTTGGTTAAGAGAACCGTGATGAACTTAACATTCTTGCGTCAGAGATAACAGAGCTGTGCTAAAGACAATCCTAAATGTGCAACACCGTTGGAACCCTCTTCATGTGTATTGCCGCCTGATTGAAAGAGGGCTGAACAAGAAGCTCTCTTTTTCAATATGTAAGTATTACGAAATCCTCATATATAGTTGGCTTGTCTGGGTAACCATAGTTGCGGTGCATGTTTGCAGGTTTGGGAAGCCGACAAGCTAGCTCGTTTCCACCCCGCCCACGCGTATTTGAGGACGTCCGAGAGCTATTACAACAAAACGGACTGGTGTTTCCCAAGGTCACGGAACGCCAGGCAAATGGTGAGTTGCTATTTCGGCAGCGTAGCCAATATTTGTCTCGGAACAAGCGAAAATGTTTTTTCTGGCATGAGTCTGACACGGTTGGCTTTTTAGAAGGCCTGTCTTAACCCCAAGGCAAGGGAAATAGAATACAGAGGCAAATAGACGAAACAAGATTCATCTGTATGTATTTTATTACCACTTTATTGGTAAAATGTTTTCTCCTGGCTACGAACTTTTCGGTCCAGACACGTGTTGCCAGAGGTTGACCTGTCTTGAATACGAGCTGTAACTATCGGATATATTATAAGAAGTGAATTGTATAAATTTTTTCTGCCCTCATTTTGGGTCCTTGGCACAGACCTTGTAACACCAGGGTGCCAAACGGAAAACACCTTGGCAGAAATAGTTGGCAGTTTGAGGACTTGAGGTCAGGAGATAACAGCAAATGATAGATAAGCTGTTATACATTCAACACCGTTTCAACCCACTTCATGTTCATTGCCGTCTGGTGGAAAGGGGCTTCAGCAAGAGCCTGTCTGTTTCAATATGCAGGTGCTACGAGGTTCTCATTTACAGTTGGCTTGCCTGGCTTAGCGTGGCCGGGATACAGATGTGCAAATTCTTGAAGCTCGCAAGCTGAGTCACCGAGGATTTGTGACCTCTGTCTATTTGTTGAACGCTTTGACACATAATGAATTTGGGAAAGGAGGGGGAAAGAGCAACTTGAACACAACAATTGTAAGAAAGGGGGGAACAAAAACAGTGAAGTTAAAGACTCTATTATTCTTAATCTTATCGGTCTTGCTAGTGGGTGGCAGCACAACGGCAATGGCGATTACCATTGACGGGAACTGGACGGATTGGGGCATTACAATAGCGGACGATAATAACAGTTTGCTTGACGCCAACGCGGGAATTGCTTCTTTCATCGAGGACTCGAATGATAACAGTAACAATTACCAGGTAGGTCCAGGATGGGGCGGTCAGAACTTTGATTTTGAAGCCCTATATGCCACAATTGAAGGAGGTTATCTCTATTTCGCGGTCGTTTCAGGCGCGCGCCCGGACAACGGTTTTGCATATTATGAGCCCGGGGATATTTTCATTACCACTAACACAAAAAAAGTCTTTGCGCTTGAGACCACCGGTGTTTTTTATGATCTCGATGTCTCTGGCTATGTAGAACACACTTATTCCACTGGTAATGAGGGTGATCTATACTATGTCGACGGCGTTGATACCAAATCCACGGGTGGATTGACCTGCTGGACCACCGACAATCAGGATCCTACCCAGCTTTCGAGTGTGGGGTCGCTAATAGCTGCCAATTATGAGTTTTTCTTTAACAAGGCACCAAACTTTCAGCACTCATTCATGGAGGGAATGATTGCTCTGAGCGTTTTTGATGGTTACGGGTTCCCAACGCAGATCCATGGGGCTTTTGCTTGCGGCAATGACGGTGGAACCGTGAATGTTGCCCCCGTCCCCGAACCTGCTACCATGCTTCTGCTTGGCACAGGCCTTGTTTGCTTTGCTGGTTTTGGGCGGAAGAGGTTTTTCAAAAGAGGGTAGGTGATTTGCTATAGTTCACAGACTTTGTCATTTCGAACCCCGCTGGTGGGCGGGGTGAGAAATCTTATCCGGTATAGCGGAAGGAAAAAGCGAGGAGAATGGAAAGGATGAAGGATGAAGAAGTTGATTAGAATTTGTGCCATGGCCTTGTTGCTGTCAGTATTCTTTCTCACCCCGGCCGCCATGGCGGTTGTCATAGGGGGGAGCCAGGTCCTCGCGCCGTTTTCCGAACCGGGCGCTATGCTCTTGCTTGGAACCAGCTTGATTGGCATAGCAGGCCTTTGCAGGAATAAGGTCTTTAGAAAATACTAAGAATAGCATAAGATGCAAACAATAGAGCCGCCCAGGGTTGAATCCCTGGGCGGCTTTTTTTTGTTTGGGCTGCGGCCTACCTCCGACCACAGATAACCCTATAGTTGCATAAACAACATGGCAAAGGGTCATGAAAAGCAATAACAGTCTTCGTTTGCGACCTTTTCGAGCAATTCTGTGGACTCCACTACGAATGATATCCAGAGAATCAAGAAAATTGCCAAGTTGTTTACCCTCCGGGAAAGCCGAGGATACCGCATCTCCTTTGTTGGCAAGAGTTCGGCGTAGCCGACTACAGCCTCACTCTTGCCGCCTTGAATCTGCGGCATCCTCGACTTTTGCAACGTCAGGGATAATACTTCTGGTTATCTGATAGCGCTACCCCTTTTTTCGTCTGCTTGAAAGATACATCGCCACTCCAACGAGACCGAAGATATAGCCTATGCCACCTATCACCTCAGTCACCGTGGGGCCACGATCAAGGGAGTCTGTGAGCATTTTTTGGATAGGCGCAAGCTTTCTGTCCAGGGAGGCATCGATGAGGGCCTTGACCTGCTGTCTGCTTAAGCCGACAGCAGTGACCCCAGGCAGTTCCATGCTCCTCGGCAGTTCCATGCTCCTCTCGGGGTCCGTCGAAAGGGCGGCATCTTTGGTTGCGACTCCAACGCCAATTTCAGAAGCGTTGCCTTTGGCTTCATCATCGACTGCCGCAATCTCCTCGGCCGGTATAGTCCACTCCGCCATATGGCCCATGGAAGCCTTCAAGACAATCTTAAGGTCGGTCTTTCTGGGTACCTTGAAGGAAAACCTGCCCTTTTCATCGGTTTTTCCTTCCAGGAGTTGGTTTCCTTGCTTGTCGTAAACGACTACCGTGGAATTCCTGGCCTTCTTGCCTCCGCTGAACTTGCTTTGCGTGTAAACCGTATCTCCTTCCACCCAGGCAAAGATCATAACCTTGTGGGCCCAGGCAGGCATAGCGCATAAAACCAGCCATGCCACTACTAAGAGAAAATAGACACTCCAGCGGCTAACGCCGGCTATCTGAGAACTATGACGATTCCGGCACATACTGTCCCTCCAGCAATTCTGGTTTTACGTTCCTGAGAAAGAGGGCACAAGCGGTTGTCAAGCCCCCCTCAATGAGCATAACAGGTATGTGGGCAGCAACCACCAGTTTGGCTGCAGGCAGGAAAGCCTCACCAGTTAAATACAGGGAAAAGCCCACGAGCACGCCGCTGATCAAAACAGCACAAGCGCCGCACGCAAAGGCCGTAACAGTAAATACGAGCTGCCTGGCGCCCTTCTTCACACCCCATCCAAATAAATAGTAGCATATGACAGCAGGAAGGGCCATATTCAGCGTGTTTACACCAAGCGATGTGATGCCGCCAAACTGAAACAGGAGGGCCTGGAGGGCAAGACCGACCAAGATAGCGGGAAAGGCCTTCCACCCAAGAATCAAACCCAACAGACCATTAAGGATCAGGTGAACTGAAGAAGGGCCAATAGGAACGTGCACCAGGGAGGCCACAAAAAAAGCGGCGGAGAGTATTCCCGTAGAAGGAATCTCTTCATGATCAAGGCCTCTTAGGCCAATCGCAACACCTGTGGCTGTTAGAGCCGCTCCCGCTATGAGAACACTCGGGGACAGCACCCCTTCTGAGATATGCATGATTTATTATTTCATGTCGTGAAACTTGACCCAGAGCACGGCTCCAAGTTCGATATCCTTTTCCACGCCCTGGTATTTTTTCGTGACATCCGAGGTGTTCAGGGCGGCAAAACCCCACCAGCCGGCCTTGGGGGCGGCATAGGCAAAAACACCATTGCCATCCGCCTTTACGGTTTGGGTCACCATATAGTCGGTCGGGGCGGTGTATTTGCCATCCTCATTGTAGTACTCAACCTCAACCTCGGCATATGGCACAGGTTTTCCGTCCAGCTTCACGATCCCCTGGAAGACGTTACCGGCGTATAGTGCGAAAGGTTTGGACAGAGGGACAATCTCTGTCTTGAGTCCGATCTCCTCGTCCCAACCCTCATCATCGCCAAAGGCAGTTACCACGGCTTTGGTGTAATGGATAATGTAGCAGTCCTCTGCCGGCTCCCAGTAGGGTTTAGGTTCCATATGAAAAACATAAACCCCGGGGCGCTTGATCTTATATGTAGTGGTCCATGTTTGATGGCCTTTTGTCTTGGTGGATTTGAGAGAATCAAGCAGATTTTTCTCAGTACCATTGGCCACCACGCCGAACTTGGCAGGTTTCACGAGTTCCATGCCATGGCCTTCAAACGGATGCCAGAACATGAGGTCCACCTTAATATTGGTGTCTTCTCCTTGCATCACCATCTGGTCAGAGGGTATGACCATCCCGTAATGAGCCAAAGCCGGACCTGCCATAATGAGAGTTAATACCAACAACGTAGCAAACACTGTACCCTTTTTCATAATTTTCTCCTTTTTCCCCCCCAAAAAAAAACCACAAAGGCTGGTCATTTCTGCTGACCCGAACCTTCGTGGCTTGATCTTAGGCCTTACGTGGTTTTATATGTTAGAATTTTCTGAAAAAATAGCAGGAGCTTCAGCTCCCGAATACAACAGGAGCTTCAGCTCCTGAATTCGACAATTATTAAACTACTACATTCTGATTCCCATTGTCAAGATGAAATTGCTTTAGGGTGATGATAACTCTTGTCAGTAGATTGCTCCAGGCTCATATGCTCATATATTGACAGTTTCGTAAAAAGTTGAATCCCGTCAATATGTCATTTCGACTGCGCCGACTTCGCCATAGCAGCTATGGCTGCGACGGCTGAAATAGCACCGGTTATTATTCTCATGTCGCGCCCCTGGCCCGGACCGGGTTTTTCTCTCCTGGGCACTGTCCAACTTCTGTCGCGCCAGGGCGGGCAGGGCGGGCGCTTCGCTCGAAATGACAAGCTGCTGAGACTTTTTACGAGTTCATTATATATTCCTGATTCCCAAAAGTGGCATTTCTTTTCTCGATTTGTGACATTTATTACCAACAACGAAGGCTTCGTTTTTTGTGTGATTGTGGCTAACTGCCTAGAAACAAGGTGAATACCCCTAATTTGCTGTTTTGGCACGATGTTTTCATGCAATAACCTTGGGTGGGAGACTTGTCGTACCCACCTTCCTTTCAAAGGCCCCTGGTTTTTACTGGCGTCAGGGGCCTTTTTTGGGGATAACCAGAGTCGGGTCCTCTGGGCTCAGATGTTTACCAAGAGTCAAAACTTTGACAAAACACGACCATCAAGAGCAGCTTATCTCAAGCTTACCTCTCTGTGTGTCTCGACACCTCTCTTGTATTATTTGGAATTACAAGGCGTTACGCCTTTGCAGTATTTTGGCACAATTCCTGCATATTCCATCTTCATCTTGTGAAGGAAATTTGCAATGAGCAAGAGGCCAACATATAAAGAATTGGAACGGCAGGTTAAGAGCTTAGAAAAAAAAGTCGTTCAACTGAAGCTCTTGGAGCGAGAGCGGTTCCAGGGAGAAAGGTTGCAAGGAGTCCAAGAAATGGCCGGCGCCATCTGCCATGAATTCAGCCAACCAATGCAAGTACTATTCGCATGTTGCGAACGTTCACTCAACGACTTGTTAGAGGACAATCCGCTGCACGACCACATAGAGCGTATCATGGATAAGATTGAGAGGATGGCCCGGATTACCAAGAAACTGCAAAAGATCGCCAGCTATGAAACAAAGGACTATATTGAAGGGAAAAAGATTATTGATATTGATAAGGCCTCAAGAGCCGCATGACAGCCGCCCCAAAACATTGGTAAACTTTTGCCGACTTAAGGCTCCATCGCAAAACGATCAACAAACTCCCGCCCCTGGAAATCCCCCGAAAATGACTGGTAGTACACTATCAAAATCAAAACAAAAGCCGCTCTCGAAAGAGCGGCTAACTTATTGATTTTATTTGGTCGGGACGACTGGATTTGAAGCAGTCCCGCCAGCTTTTTGACAAGTGTTGATATATCGGCTTTTCCTCTGATTTCAGGCACTAAGACAGGTTTGTAAATCGTGCAATAATCAAAATACGTTCGGTAATTCCATCCAAAACGAAAAAAACCTACCCCGAATCTACCCCGAGACTATTTTGCCCTCTTGTCAGTTTTCATGACCCCTTTGCCCTGTGTAGTAGGGAAATGGGAGGATATGTTTTGCAATGTGTTGCCCAAGAGTTGCCCAAATAGCTTTGTGCGGATCTACCGCACGGTTAGGCATGCTCCCCGGCCTTTTTTAAAGCTTCTGCCACTATCCTATCACTGATCCTGAACCTTTTCTTTTTAAGCTCTTCGATAGAGGCTCTGATTTCCTCGAGTAGCCCAAGGTTTTTGGCTACAATCAACACACCCAGTATGCCCATTACTTCAAAACCAGCGATGGCAGCACTCTTTCTGGCCTTCTCTTCGTCCAATAATATCAGGTCGGCTCTTATCTCCTTAGCCAGGGATAGGACTTCGGCTTCCCCTTTCTCAAGAGAGGCCATAAGGAAGTTCACCTGGGTTTTGTCTGCGATCGGCTTTGTTTCAATCCATCCGGCTTCCTTGACAAGTTGAGATCCAGGTTTGTCTTTGCCCTTCTCCGCTACTTCCTTAAAGACTTCTTCGGGGATGTAAACCTTAGAGAAGATCTGGCGGAGCAGGTCCAGTTTCCCTATCTTTCCCAGCCCAATCAGTACGGTAGAGTCGCTAACCACATTCACTTTTTGAGCCTTTCAGAGACCTTATCTGCAGTTTCAAACTCACGGGCTATTTCATCTTGATCGTAATCAACCACCGGAACGTCATTGTCGCTGAGATACTCTATGAAATCCCATTTTGAAAGGCCCGAGAGTTCAGCAGCTTTTCCCAATGAAAGCACCTTTTCCTTAAAATACTTCAACGCGAGCAGCTTTCTTGATTCATTGGCTATCTTCTCCCTGGTCAAGCCAGAGGCAGAAAGGGACAAGTAGAGCTGTTCCGGTAGATCTATTACCGCCTGAACGTTTCCCATTTAACTTTTACCCTCCTTTCACGTATTTTCAGAATCTAAGCCAGCTTAGCATGTCATAACTGAAAAACTCAAGGAAAAGTAGAGGGTGTCTTGGTGATTTCCGAAAGCTACCAGGGCCTCATCGCAGAGTCTGGCAGGTACCCCTGAGGTTGTACAAACGTCCACAAAACTGCATGGCCCATCCTTTATCATGTCGATCCCAGACCATTGCCGCTCCTGGGTTGTTGAAAGGATCAATCCTGGAGCAGCGTGGTCTCGATTTCCTGGATCAAAAAGGGGATATTGGGATGCGTGAAACTCAGCTTGGGTGCTGTGATGCGGTGGTGTTTGATGTTCGGCGGGATATGCTTATGATGAGGATGAGTGCTGGCCAGTTTCGAATCTGCAGTGTGGGGCTGAGAGTCATACCAGTACACTTTGTCGTTGCCGCGCAAGACTTCGTAGCTGCAACCTTCAATGGTCAGTGGACCGGTATCCCAGGTCAGGCGCTCATACACAACTAACCGATGTCCACCGTAGAACGCGAGATCACCTGTCAGTTCGGCGAGATGACGGCCGCGCCGAGCGACAATCAGCGTCGACCGAATAATACTATAGCGCTCAGATAAATTGATACAGCTATGCTCAGATAAACTGATACACTCTTTCTCCGTAATTGCCTGCCTTTTAGAATAGATTCCCACTTTACAAAAAAAGAACCCTCGTTGTACCCTAATTT
>Ga0209986_10000138_pt1 | contig 65028 bp, 85 predicted proteins | sample BlataG_FD_183168 | JGI IMG/M metagenome (GOLD analysis project Ga0209986, IMG submission 183168) | Deep subsurface microbial communities from Black Sea to uncover new lineages of life (NeLLi) - Black_00105 metaG (SPAdes) (version 2) | ecosystem: Environmental > Aquatic > Marine > Oceanic >... | reverse complement strand
GGCAGTTATCCCGAAAGAAGAAATATACAATATCCAGCAGAAATGATATTCGCTGAAGAATGGGAACGAGTGAATAAAAGAAGAGCAGGAATCAATCATGGATTTGGGATATTGGAATTGATATTAGAAGATGATTCCTCCCATATACATATGACTCAACGAGATGCCTTTGTAGCCGCTTCTGTCATACAATGGCTCGGCACGAATATCGGTTTGGCTTTTGTAACTAAATGTGAGCGAAAGGTTAAAAAAATGCTACCTAAACTTAAACCGGCTCAAATTTTTGTCCAAAGAGCATTAAAAGGGCAAGATAAAACTGGGAGCGGACTGGTGTTGTGAGCTGGCAAAAGCACTTTGGAAAGGACCCAGTTACCGCTCCCGGATATCGCATGTTAATTTTCCTTTATTCTTTCTAACCAATCTACTCGCTTGATAATGAACAATGATAGGGGATTCAACCTTATCTTCCATATCAAAAATCTCACAATACTGAGGAGGTAGATTATAAAAATTGTCACCCAATATCTTTTGTAAAGACCTTTGGTCCCATACATAAGGATTCTTCTCACATTCTTTCTCCCATCTCTCCATCAATTCATATATCTCTTCATTATTCTTGAGAAATATGGTGCCACTTAAAATTTCAAATCCAGTTACTCTATTCTTTTTGTAACGGGTACGGTCAAAAAGATGAATCGCTATATTACAATCCAGTTCCTCAAACAAATTAGGATAGGCAAAAAATACAGCATCACAATCCACATAAACAATATTCACATCAGGAAATTTTCTTAGCATCTTTTTTATAAAGGTTGGTTTATAATGAGTATTTTTATACCAACTTCCCAAACTATCTATTGCTTCCACATAATAAGGAATATCAAATTCTTTCAGAGATTCAATAAAGGTTTTGGCGAATATCTCGTACAAGGTATCCATCGTATAATAACCGACTATAATGAAAGAATTCATTTTATTCCTTTTACTTGATAATCTCTTTTGTTCATGCTATGTGAAGTACCTTTCCCTTTATGCAATATATTAAAACCACAATCAGAAATCATTTTGGATGCTGTGTCCCTCGTATACCCCCATTTATGCCACCATTCAGAACCCCATTGATTCTTATGTCCAACATCTCCATAAAGACCTCCAATATATTTATTGATATCACCTTCGTAAGGAGGTCCCCCTGTCTGCAATATATCTATCATTTTCAAAATGTCTGGACCTTCCATTAACAGAATACCCTGTGGTTTGAGTAATTCATAACATGCTTTCACCAATTTGATGGCTTCATCTGGAAAGAAATGTTCTATAACATGAACACAAAATATCCCAGAAAATGTTTCGGGTTTGAAGATATGTAAAAGCTCTTTGATATCTCCAAGAATATCCGTTTTTAGATTTCCAACAGTAAATTCCTTAATATCAAAATTTATATAATCTTTCAATAACATGACGCCACTACCAAGATTGAGTTTTGGATTACTCAAACATTTTACTCTATCATTTTTAGAGCAATTTCTTTGACATAATTCACAGAGATAGTTTTCCAACATTTGTAATCTCCTTTGCAAGGAATATCGTTATAACAATAACTGCAATCTACAATACTTACAAGATTGATTTGGTCCTCATATCCATTCCATTTTGGGTTAGCCCACCCTCCAAATAAAACAATAGCAGGGATATCCAAGGCTTTCGCTATATGAGAAATGCCTCCTTCTGCACATACCACACAAGTATATTCTGCTATCTTCTTAATCAAACCTAACATTTTATCACCAGAAGTGATTTGTGGAATGAATTCGAAATGAGGTTCTTTTGATAATTGTTCAAAGAAAGGCCAAACTTTTTTGCGATGCCAAAGTCCTTTATGTATTGTTTGTACACCTATCACATTTCTTTTTGAAGGCAAATCCTTCACATAAAGTTCCGGTTGTAAAATAGGCTTTTTCGTCCTAAGATTATAAGCCTTACAAACAATCTCCCAATCAGAAATGATATGATGCTTGGTGGGAGCAATACCTTCTGCCGGTGCTGGATAACCAAGAAATACCCCTTCGTTTTTATGTCCTATTATATCAACAAAAGGATTATTATTCAATAATGAAGGTCTACTCGTATTCATCACAAGATAGGAATTTGGATAGGCTTCTTTTATCACTCTGAAGGTTGGAGTAATAAATAATAAATCTCCTATTCCATTAAAGGACTTGATTATAATCTTTTTAGTGGTAATTTTCTTGGACCTCCTTCACAAACGAAATAAATGTTACTCAAATCTTTTTCGGTTTTATATTTTTGATACCAAGCATAATAAGCAAAGAAACTATTATTTGGAAAGATTGGAATATCTCTGTTGTGCATAAGAATACTTCCAACACTCATATCATGTCGATGTCCCAATACCTTTTTATCTGATGAAACCTCTCCATTCCTGTTTCTCCAAGCACCTCTAAAACAAGAACCTTCTTTAGCATAACCAAAAAATTCATCAAAGAAAAGTTTTGTTTTCTCATCACTCAAATCACAACCTATAAGACCGCCGGAAAACATAGGAAGTTTGAATGCGTCCTCACGTTTCATTTTCATTCTTTTCAAACAATTATCTGAAACCCATTGTCCTAAAGAATATCCTGAATTTTGAACGACCACCTTCTTATTACAAATCATTTCCAATAAACCTTCCAAATTTCTAACAGCCCAAAAAGAAGCATCTACCCAAAGTAATTGTTCATAACCTTGTTTTCGAGCCTCATTCAAAGCATGAAATTTGAAAGCATAAGGAATATCATTATGAGATGGACATTTCAAATTATTATCATCGAACAGAAGGATAGAACCTTCAAATCTCATCCTTTTCAAACTCTCCTTTAATCTTGCTTGACCATGAGGATGCCAAGTATTTCTTGTGATATAATTAACCACACATAATTTTTTATCTCTCATCAAACTCGACCCAATTCCAATCAGCCGGATTATTATCAAATGGTTTATATTCCTTTATCTGAGGTAATCCAAATTCATTAAAAAAATTCATACCTCCATGTGAATTATAATTATGTTGAACAACACAATCAGGAGCATAAATATCCGAAGCAAAGAAATTTGAAGGTAAATTTTGAACAGTAATTCTACTCTTCTTAATAGCACAAGCCAATGCGGGCATCTCTCTACCCTTTCCTGTTTCTTTCCATATTCTATTCCACAGGATAAAGAAATCCTTTAAACCTCTTCCAAAGCATATGATGGCTCCGTTATACACACATAAAGGTAAAATCACTTTCGATTTTTTCATAGCCTTTTTATATATTCTTAGGATTTTATCTCCTAAAACCCACCTCAAATACATATTAAGAACCAAATCTTTTCCCTGTAATAAATCAAAGACGTGTTCAATCCCATTCCTTCTTATTACAGCATCACAATCTAAATACAATGTTTCATCAAAAGGACTATACAAATCCATTCTCGTTTTATAATCTCTATTTCTATTTTGGGGTGTGTTGAAAACAGAAAAAGATATGTTTTTAATACCATTCCATTTTTCATTCCTATCAGAAACATTCGTGATAATATGTATAGGTAAATCAGTAAACAAACGAGAATGAATAATTGTATGCACAGCTAAATTATCATATTGCTTACCAAAAACGACATATAACAAACCTCGTTTCATTTCACAACCTCAGCAATCATAATATCTTCAGCCTTAATTATACCAGATTCAAGAAGACCTGATATAAAGTGAATTCGATAATCAGAATTTATTTCAAACAACAATGATTCTATCTCTTCTATATTGGTGTTGAATAACTTAAAAAGACGCACATCATCAATTATTATAGTATGGTCTTTACGAGGATGTTGTGTTATTATTTGTAATTCCTTAACAAGTGGCCATTCCTCAAGTTCGGCTTTATTTATATCTATATCCTTACTGTATTCCAAACTATGAGCATCCAAAACAAATGTCATTCTCTCTTTGATGTTTTCTATTACAGACCACAATACCTTCACACTATCCCCATGGATAATGGTTATACTATCATCTTTTATAAATCTTTCTTGAGTTCTTTCCCAAATCATTTTTGATACTTCTATTGATAATATCTTATTGAATCCTACCCTTTTAGCAATCTCCACTCCATTGCCCAAATATGTTCCTGTTTCTACCAAAATTGGATTCAAATAATTCTTCAAAATGTCTTCTGTTAAACTCATTTTGTTTCTTATCTCACCAATAATAAATTTTCTGCTGTCGAATGATATAACCTAAATTTGTATTTGACTGTCAAATCCAAAATCCTTTGAGATTGACCATCGAATTCAACACAAATCATTTTCAATTTAGTTAATTTATCAAATGGTAGATTTTGCAGTATGGCAAAACTCCAACCTTCTGCATCTATATTGACAAAATGGAAATTGTAATCTATATGAGAAAATAAATCATCCACCGTAATCACTTCCACTTGAATCTCAATCCATTTTCTTTTACCTTTTTCACTCCATAATTTTGCATGTTCTATATCAAATGTACCAACAGCATCCCCATAAAAATTATAAAATGGAAATGTACCTCTCTTCACACCAATACCAACCTTGAGAATCTTGATTTTGTTGTTATTCCAATATAATTTCTCCAAAGGTCCTGTCACAGATGGAGAAGGTTCAATGCAAACACCACCCCATCCTTGTAAAGCGAGTTGATGTGTATTACTGAAAGTTTTTCCATCATAGGCTCCTATATCCAAAAATCTGCCTTGCCCGCCTTTGAAAAATCTCAGAATATATTTTTCTTCGTCTCGTTGAGAAAACATTTCTATCCTTTTCCATCATTTAGGAAAACCAAGTTTCTTTCTTCTGTTATAGGTATTCTCATCATCCTTACCCAATGAAGTATTTCTTCTATATACTTCATCTCTATCCTTTCCCCATCCTTTCCAATCATGCTTCACTATAACCTTGGGGATATAAATAGCCTTCCCCATTCCGTAAACCTCATCTGTAAACTCGTTATCACAGAAGAAACTTTTATAATCAGGATGATAGATATATCCAAACATATCATATAACTTCTTACCCATTATGGATAAGGTTATAGTTCTATCCTTTCCACAACAATCATCATTAAAATGCAATGCTCCATCCATATCAGGAAAATGTTGACACATCTTCTCCACTATGATAATATCAAATCCAGAAACAATTGGAATCATATCATCTGAAATAAGGAAGAGAATATCAAAATCCAACCCTTCCATATTGGCATTGATGGCTTCCATCTTCGTTTTGTGGTTACCATAATGGTAAGACAATACTGGCTGGGTATCCATAAATTCTTTCATTTCAGAATTATTCATTGTCTCATCATCTTCATTCAACGAGATTACAAACTGATAAGCGAAATTCATACTCAGCATATGATAATACCTAATCAAAGTTTCTTGAAACCATTCAGGTCTTCTAAATGTCGGATATTTGAATAAGATTTTCATATATCAACCTGTTAGATAATAATAGATTGGTCCTTTTATACAGACTTCGCTCTTGAGTAGAGGATGCAATTTTAATGAATATTCTTTATCTTCACCTTTGGATTTATCCGAAAACATAACCTGCAAAGCCAATTCTCTTTTGACAGGAGAAATATGATTGGGACACCTATAATATACATTATCCCGTTCAAACCATGATTCATAACGAAGTGAATGAATAAATTTTCTCCTGCGGTTTTTCTTTCTAAAAAAAACTTCTCCCTCTACTCCTACACAATCCGGATTGGAAGAGATGGCTTTCAATATCTTGGATATATAATTATCGGATATATCATCATCATCATCTATAAAGACCACATAATCCCCTTTTGCCTTCCGAAGTAGAATATTCCGTTTGGCTCCAATGGATATCTTCCTGTTATCTGATTCTACTAATATCTCCACTCCTTCTATCCTTTGTTTATCTAATTTACACATCAATTTCTTCAGCAATCTTTCTCTACCTTTTATGGAACAAATAAGGATAGATAATCGTTTTTTCGTTTCATGCATCACATCATCCAAAAGATTATAGGAAATTATTTCGGTAGCTTCTCTCTCCTTTTGTGGAGGAGATTCCTCTTGTACTTTACCAAAAGATTGATATGGTATCATATCATTCAATCTACTGACACTCGAACAAGATATAACCTCTATATCTGTTTTATCTCTAATAAATTGCAAAGCCAATTTGAAATTCTTATAATATCTTTCAAAAGTAATGGTGCTAATTCCTTTCTCCCCATATCTATCATGGTAATGGCTATTCGGCTTAGTTGCTAAATCAAATCCTAACAGATATATTCTTTCATAACCTAATAACACAGCTAATTGAAAACCACAAAAACCACTATTATATCCCGTCTTAAAATCCTTGAAGGTAAGACCTATACCATCCGTTCCTGCATTACGAATAATCATATTTGGAGCAAACAGATTATATACGAATTTAGACTGACTATGAATAAACCTACCATTTCGCCATTTCATTGTTGCGTGTTCTGGATTGGAAACTACAACCCAAGTGGTATCTATTCCCTTAAAATATCCTTCTTGTAATTTACGAAAAATACCTGAATCTGCTGTGATACAATATGTAGGATTTGGAACGTCGAAAGCAGCTACATTGACAGCAATAGTTTCCTTATCTTTTAATTTTCCAAAAGGAAAGCCTTTCAAACTGGCTCCACCTCCTATAATGAATACCTCCCTTTTCACTTCTTTTTTCATGTTAATCTTTCTCAATAGATGAGCATATATTCAATTACTACCATGAAAGCCGGCAAGTCTGCTGTGACTCCATTAGTCACACTCAACATCATATGTTCCGCAGCAGTATATTCAACATTGCTTAAACTACCTAAATCTTCATAATCATTTGTAGGTGGTTGAGTTCCTGTATTATAGGTTTTGGTAACTAAGGCATTACTGGCATCATCTTCTAACAAGATAACTGAAGTATTAGCATCATCAACATCAGCAGGAGCACCTTGTGTTAATATACCTGCTGACAAAATCAAACACTTTGTAGGTGAAACGAATATAGGTCTGTTTGCAATATCCGCTCCAGCAGCCAAATCCTCTACAGCTATCAATGCCAATTGTGTTTTATAACCCAAATCAGGATTGATAAGAATACGAGTAACATTTATCGCAGTAGAGGTCTTGGCTATACCCACCACTTGAGGATTGGCTGGTGGGGTCACAGTTAATTCTCCTGCAACCTCACAGAGATATAACAAATCATTTCTTGTGGCAGCTAATCCTGCAGAAGAAAAGGCACTGTCATCATAATCCATCCAACCAAACAATTGAAGTCTTCCATTACTTCCAGAAGTAATAGCAGCAGGAGCCATACCTATACACGGTCTTCTGGTGGCGACATTGGCGTCTGCTTTATACATCTTGCCATCAGCAGCGGCTATACAACAAGCACTATATTGGTCTATATTCTCTCCCGCCTCTAAGGTAATAAAAAAACCAGCATCAAGGCTATCAAAGTTACCATTAAAAGCGGAACCCCAAAGTCTTACATCAGTATCTGCTTTGGCCAATTTACCTTCCGAGGTATATGCTACAGTCATTTTATACACCTACCTTATCAAGAGTGATACTTTTTTCAAATGTATCCTGTAAATCATAAACAGGAATGAATTTCACAACTGCTGGGTCTTTACTATTCAAATCACCAGCAACCGCATACGTTAAGGTGATTTCTTTATCATCAAATACCGTTTCTCCTGGTTCATATGTTTTGGTGTTGATATGAGTGCCATCTGTCTCCTCAATTATAATCTTCAATTCCTTTATGTTGGCATCCAATCCAGGCGACCCAAAAGTAATTCCACCAACATCCTCTAATAAGTCATTCTCATCATCTCCATAATTCCAACTGCTCCCATTCCCATTGAAAACCCCATCATTGAATCCGCCGTTCTTATCACCATATTCCCATTGCAATACTACTGATGCAGCGTCATAATCTGTAAAACCCTCCCTATTCTCCATATGTAACAGACTAATGGGTGCTGGCCTATTATAGTGTCCTTGAATTGCATGAGAGTAGGCTGTAGTGGCTGCTAATGTATTATAGTAGTCCCCATAGAAGGTAACTGCTTTGAAATATAGGGTGTGTCCTATATCCTCCGATTTTATGATATAGGTATAATTGACATCCAAAGTAGCAAAATTCGCACTTACAGAATGAGCAACCGGTTCTGTATTGAAAAGACCTCTTATCAAATTCTTTATTTTCCAAATACCAGCCACTCCTGTCTCTTCACAATCTTTATAACCAATTATCTCATCATCTATCTTAGCCAATTTCAATCCATTAAACAATTGGGCATCAGTTATAGATGTAGATAAATCAGTTACTGTTCCTATATCAACCTCGAAAGATTCATCCTGATGCCAAGTAGTGGAAGCGGTTGCCAATAATGCCTTAGTCAGTGTTCCTATACTATTAGCATCTCCTCCCGTAATTCCGTCTACAGCACATCTACCAATCAAATTATAACTACTACCCCCATCATTTGATTTATAAATATCCCATCCATTAGCATATTGAGTAATAGGAGCAATAGACAAATTCAATTTAGCTTCATCAGTATCTTCTCTATAAGTAATTCGACTTCCACTCACGGTAGGAATAGTTGGAAGAATATGTTCTGTGGTTTCCGTTGACCATGTTATTGTAGGATATAATTCACTACCATCTTCAACAGCTTTAATCACTATCTTCCTACCATGAGGGGATACAACAAGATTGATGATTCTCATCTTCTGGGCTGTTAACAAATATCCATCGGTTATATCTATTACATCACCTCTCTCCAAACCAAGATATTTATAAGATAAAGCAAAACTGAAAAGTCTTCGTCTACATTGACTGTCTATCCTCATTCGTTCCACCATCTTCTGAGCAAGGGTCGCATTATGAATTCCAGCCAAATCCACTGCATGTTTTCTCAAACCATTATTTCTTATGTCAATATCATCCTTAGCAACGGCTATCGCAGTACCATAATTATCATCACGATTGGTCCATTTAATTTCTGTCCGATTAAACCAATCAGGACTGAAAGGATTTATTTGAACAGGTGGTTCTCCTTCTTCTCTGATTAGGTCATCTTGTGTTATGGAAGCCACAGAATTCTCATCTTTATATACACCCAAACAGAGTTGACCGGCTTGCCAGAAATAATAACCAGCATAATGAGAATTGATATAGTTAATCCAATCAGTCCAAGGCTTAAGGTCTTTGAAAGCAAAACTTAATTTTATATCTTGGTCAATGCAATAATCCAAAGCAGCGTTGAATTTGGTTTCATTTATCAAATCCTCCTTATCCAATCGTATTGCTATCGCTTTAATTATATTGGGTGGATATTCATCATGGGTCTCACCTGCAATCCTATAATTCGTGACATATTCCGCACTGGTAATAATTGGATTAGTAACATAGCATAAATAATGAATTTTCAAAGATTCCCTCACACTCAAATCATCCTTATCCAATATAACCAAACCGTTAGGTAATGAAGGTGATGTTCGACCCACCCATATATGGCGGTCATTCCCCACCCAAAAACAACCTACAGAAGAAACATAACCTGTAGCAATAACATTCAAATCCGTATCAAATTTCCATATATTTACGGTATCACCATTATAAGTAGTGGTATCACCGTAAGCATACAGATAACCATCATGCCATAGCAATTGGAAAAAATCATAATCGGATGCTATCTCAAAATAAGCGATATCAGTCAATGTCGTTAAATTCCACAAACGTAAAGGCAATCTGGAACCGAGTATCTCACTGTTCCCAGATTGATGACCTCCTGTTGCCAATATATCAGCACTTTCATTCAATGCACTACAATAATTTCCTCCATGATAATATGCTTTTGGTGTTAGACCCAAAGTAAAAAACGTGGCTGCGGAACCATCTGCTGCAATCTTTGCTACTTTTCCTCTACCGTATTCGCCCGCATCTTTAATTTCTGCAAGATAACAACAACCATCTGAATCTACATCCAATATATAACTATCATTTTGTCCATCTGGATGATAAAATTCCCATATCAAAGCACCATCACTCACTCGATATTTATATAAAATTTCGAAATTAAGAGTCTGTAAAAACACATAAAGTCCATCTGGGGATGCTTTACAATTCATACCTACTTGACCACCATACCATCCATAAGTAACAGGGTCATCTGCCCAATCGCTTTCAATTGCTAAGGTACTTCGCTTGATACGAATAATACAAGTTTGATAATCGGCAAGATAATTTATAGGTACATAATAATAATCTCCAATTATGCAACCATGCCCATAACCGTAATCTTCCAAATAATTCTGTAGAAAACGAAATATACGCTCATCTCCATCAAGAGTTTCAGCTTGATAGCCTTTATTGACAATTATCCTATCATCAGTAATTTCTACAATGGCATAACCATTACCGCTATCTAATGTAGAAGTTCCACCTACCCTAATTACATGACCTACTTCAAAAGGATGATAAGAGCAAGGTATTCCAGTTAGACCTCCTTCATTCGTAATCACTCCTGCATTCACCAAAACGCCTTTACCATGAATGATATATAAATCATCCCCAATCACACAATGAGATTCTATTCCAACATATTCTGATGACACTTCAAAGAGCATATTTGGTATCTGCTCGGAACTGCCTGTATCATAATTCTCAAAAAGAGCTAAGGCACAAGTCTTGTATTCTGCATAATCTATACCTAATAAGGCAGAAAGACCAGAATTATTCTGACCATCATACCAAGTAAAATCACTCAAAGGCATATTCAATTTGCCTTTTCTTGCACTCATCACCCATGCAGGACCTTCACACACACAAATCAAAAAGGTTCTTCGATACCTGGTTTCATATGTTTTTGCTTCTCCACCACCACTCTTACCTCCCCCACCACTGGAATGAGCTATAGTATACGGTTCAGCCGGTTCAGCATATATGATATTACCAGCTACCTCTTTTGAACCACATATGAATGGTATGGGAGTTCCTTTTTCTGCTGTTTGTACTGGATAATCACCTAACTGTGGAGGGGTACTTTTTGTCTTTTGAGGAAAAATCATAGAACCTAAAATCGCACCCCCAAAGAAACCAAGAGAGGTTCCAAAGCCGGGTAATATCATATTGCCTACAAAGGCTCCAGCTATCGAAATAGCCAATCTACCCCAACCACCATTACTCATATATCTAATCCCAATTTCTTTGAATCAAATCTGTATGCTGAATCAAATCTACTGGCCCAACCATTTTTATTCATCAATGGAGCTATCTTACATTTTTTAGCATTTCTCCAACTATGAACAAATTGTCTATCTCCAATATATATTCCTATATGAGATACACACCTTCCAAACCAAAATAATAGAATATCTCCTTTAAGAAGTTTTTCAGAACCTGATATTTCATTTGTTACTTTCAATAATTCATCACGAATATGGTCATCAGCCATACCATGCAAATTCCAATCAATAGGATATTCTCTAACCTTATAATTCCCCAAATATCCTAAAGTCTTCAATACACCTAAAATCAAACCAGTACAATCACAACCATTCTTAGTCATAGCACGATGTTGATAAGGAACACCAATCCAATTAAGAGCTTCCCGTGCTATTCGTTCCCCAATTTCCATTACATGAAAACCTCTTCAACATTAGGTGTATGCAAGAAACCTAAAAAATGTTCATCATTATTAAATCTGCTCTTGCATATATCGGCATCATATCCACAAGACGGATATATATTATAAGACACTCCCGATACCATAATAAAGGGAAATACATTAAGAATGGTTATGGTATTACCCGACATAGATAAAATGGTAAAGGATAAACCTGTGTTATCTCCACTGGTGATTTCTAATTCTCCTCTTTCATAAAAAGTGGTATTCTCGGCAGGTGTTCCATTTACATATATTGAATCACTACCGATATTTTGTAATTCCTCATCATTGACAAATTGTGCTCCAGATTGTTCCACATACCATATTGTACCTGTACTCGATGTTAGATAAACGATATTGACCACAACACCCGTTCCACTCCCGGCTTGACCTGTTACGGTATCTCCAATTTCTATAGGAGCACTATCATCTCCTCCATCGAAATTTACCTTATATATAATTCCTCTTGTGGTATCTATCAAAGTAGATATACTACCTCCCGTAGCCGTGCCAGCATAAGCATAATTGCTTCTGGTCAAGGTGCATCTTCTTGGATGGTTATCAAATAAATTATGATTGCATGGTTCTTGATAAGCATAAAGCGGAAATTTGGTGGATAATGATTCTTCTCTCTGTTTAAGTTCGAATGTTGCCTGTTGTCGATTATATGATACTCGTATGATACCCACGAATATAATTATTTCTTTATCAGCAGCATAATCATCATCCCATCTAATTATCTTGATGGTGAGCACGGCTTCATTAAGCAAATTATTCTTAACCTTTGTGGCGACATCTCCTATTATATTGGCAATGACCACTTGCATATTATCAGCTTCCGAATCCATAGACAATTGAGCATCCCCTCTTCTCATAGGTAAATCATGACTATAGATATTAGAAGCGGCATCCCAAATAATATCTCTATTGTGAGTGGTATAATAATAGATAGTACCATTAGTCAATTCGATGGAGAATAATTCCGTTAGATTCAATTCATCTCCAGCTAAATGAGCTAAGAATCCAGAATCTAAATTTCTCATGGTTTAACCTCAACCAATTCCAATCCTCTAACTTCCCATTCACCTTTATCTCTAAGAGTTTCCGAATAGGGGGTATCAAAACGAACTCTAAAATAGAATTTGAATATAGCTTCTATAATAGAAGTATCAGCTGGAGTATTACCAGCAGTAAAAACGATGACACCTGTTGAATCATCCAAAGTATAATCAGTACCCTCATCAACTTCAACATCATCCACTTCTACTGTTATCTCTCCAGGTTGAATATCATAAATATCTTCATCCCAATCCTCTGTATCTCCTGAACCTCCTTCAGCATAGGTTTTGAACAATTGAAATTCGCTATGCAGAATATGACCGGAAGTAGAATCACTGCTGACATTTCCTGTTACCGTTATTAAAGTATCTGACCCGCTTAAGGTTACAGAATCAACAACCCAATCGCCATCATGCACTGCACCGGCAGAGCCGTCTATCATAAATTTAGTACCAGCAGAAAAATCAGCTCTATGGTCTCCAGCTATTTTGAAAGTCTCATTAGCAGCACTTGCCGCAGTTATATCATGTTTGGCTTGAATAAATTGGCAGGTAGATGTATTATTATTAACATCGTCTAATCTGAATGAAGTATATTCACCCCTTGCCCTGCGATGAAAATCCAAAATAGACTGTCTATCTGCTGCTTCTAAATAATTGAAATTGATAAACCATCTACGGTCTGGATACACATCAGGTAGATTTCTTTGCTCAGCCTTACCATCCAATCTTACAATTTCTACATTCCAATTCTCTTGGTAATGTAAGGCATATGAAAAATCTTTGGTTACATCATTATTTATCACATCCATAATTATCTACCCAATTCTATTATATCCTGTCTTAAAGGATGTTGACTATTCAATGCCTCCCTCATCCAATCCTGAAAATGTTTCTTTAATGGAGCAACCGCTCTTAATGTATCCTGTGAATCTATCGAACTGATATTGAAATTGGCTGTAAAATTTTTAGTTCCCATTCCTTCCGCTTCTACTCCCAATTTACCACCTCTTCTTGTCAAAGGCATTATAGCCTCTTCGCCTCTTTCACCCATCAATCCTACATCACCTTTAGCCATAGGAAAGAAAGTAGGATTAGACACTAAACCACCGCTTGCAAAAGGCATCATTCTTCCATGATTTATTACAGCACCGGTGGCCACTGTTGCTCCTCCCCCACCCATAAATCCCATGAATCCACTCATTAACTGTGCCGCCATCTTCTCTGTTATTGCTCTAATTATAGCCCGTCGAACAGCATCAAGAACTCCTAACATGGCTTCTTTGAAAGTTTTGGCATTCTCTATCATCTCATACATGGAATTACCGAATTCTGTCTTCATGCTCATTGCTACATCATAAGCAACTTCACCCCATGTTTTGATTTCTTCTTTCATCTGCATACCAGCAGCCTTAAAACCATCAATTAAACTATCAGATGATTTCAATAATTCGATATCCAATTTACGAACCTGTTCCAAATACCATTGATTTAGGATATCTTTATCATCTATGAATTTTTTATATTCCTCCAATTGCATATCGAGCAATTTTATTTCTACATCATAAAGTTCTCTACTCATCCTACCCATCTCAGAAAGCATTGACCGTAGAGCATTTAGTTTATCCTCAGCAAATTCATCTATTCCTTCAATATCTATCAATTCAGATATGATTTTCTTCTTCCCCGTACCAAAAGTAACCAATTCCATAATGGAATTCTTCATACCCTTGAGTATATTACCATAAGGTTCTGCGGCTTTCTTCGCTTCTTGCCATAGCCGTTCAACCTTTCGTTGTGTATCTTTACCATGCAATACTGCCAAATTCTTTTGCAAAATAGAACCAACCTCCACACTACTATCTTTTATATCATCAATGGCTTCTTGCATATATCTTTTAACACTTGCACCATATCCTTTCATAACACCTTCTACAACCCGACTTTGGGCACTTTCTTTGGCTTTCTGTTCTGCTTCCTCCCACAATTCTCTTTGCACCCTCATGGTTCTTTCAGCACGGGCCAAAGAAAACATAGGACCTCTCTGTCCCTTTATGGGAACACCAATTTTCTTTCCACCTTTAACTCCAAATTGACCACCGAGTTTCTTATATTCCTCAAGTATATCCTCTCCACGTACACTGCTGATGATGCTTTTCTTAATGGCTCTCCAAAGACCCTTACCCGTTCTAATAGCCAAATCAATTGCCATCTTTGCAGCAGCTTTCATTAAAATAAGAATCGTATGCAAAACACCTCCAAAACCTGTCGTAAAATCTGTTCTCAAAAAGTTTAATAAATCCCATAACATATCTTTAATAAAAACCACTCTATCAGTAAAAGCAATCGCCCAATCCTCAATAACTAATCGATTTTCCCTTACCCACAAACCTATTTTTTGAATAGATGGAGCCAATCTACTTCCTATGGAAATGGCAACATCCTTTATATTATTCCAAAGTATTTTCATCTGGGATGAAAAAGATTTCAATTGTTTTAATGCCACCTCTCTGGTAATGCCACTCATTTCATCAAGTCTTTTTGTGTATTCTTCTACAGCATCTCCCATTCCTAATATAGGAAGAATAGCTTGTTGGGAACGAGCTTGAAATCCAAGCATATCCAAAGCCACTATCTTCTGTTCCGTAGATAAATTACCTATGGCTTTGGTAAGATTCTTAATTATTTGATGCATTGGAAGTAATTCACCAGTGGCATCAAAAATTTGTATATTCATTTTCTTCCAGGCTTCGGCATTATCTCGATGACCTTTCATCATTAAACGAAGCATTCTACCATACATTGCTCCTGCATGTTCTCCCTTGATACCTTGCTCCGCATAGGCAGCCAACATTGCCACCCCTTCCTCCAATCTGACATTATAGGCCTTCATAGCAGGACCAGCTTGTGTCGTTAAGGATGCAGAGAATTGACGAGTATTGGCATTAGCCAAGGTATTTGCACCTACTAAAACATCTGTCACTCTGGTTAGATTTGTCAGATTCTTTTGAGCTTCTTTAGTTCTTAACCCCAATGCACTTTGAGCATCCATTGCCAAAGTAGTAGCCTCCGCCATATCAAAAGCACCTGCCACCGCAAATTTCTCAACAGCCGGCAAAGCTGCTATTGACTGTTTAACACCTAATCCTGCTGATGCCAGATAGAAATAACTTTTTGCCAATGTCGTTGCTGATGTGACACTCTTAACAGCCATCATCCTTGCTGTGATTTCCATTTCCTTTCTCATCTTAGGAGAGACATCTCCCATAATGGCTAATGATTTTGTCATAGCATCATCAAAACTCGCATAGGCTTTAACAGAAGCAGCACCAAGCCCTATCATTGCCAATGCTCCTCTTCTTGCATATTTACTCATCTTACTCATGGTGCCTTTCAACAGTTTTAAGGAACCTCCCAATACTCTTTTATATTGAGCATTGTCAGCTCTTAGATGAATCAGTAAATTACCAAGGTCAAGTGTATCACCTGCCATCTTTTAGTTTTCCTTTCAACCCTAAAGCACCTAACCAAAAACTTTTAGACCGTCTCATTCTTTCTTTCCAACCTACTTTAACCTTAGCCTCTCCTTTCTTTTTGGTTCGAAATTTCAAAAGAAAGTCTTCAAGTCGAACTCTTCTGGGATGCTCGACATTAACCTTAAATATCGCAGCAACAATTTGGGCCAAATAATAATCTTCACGATGAAAAGCATTAACCTCTCTTTCTAAGTATTCCATCCATTGTATAAATTCCGTAGACGATGTCTTAGCCTTTACCTCTTGAAGTGGAAGGTGCAGATGAGACGCCAATCTATACCACGCTAACGTCTCACCTTCTAATCGTTTTTTGCTTCGCTAACACCTTCAATATCAAGAGCACTCAATGTCTGAGCCACTTCAAACAATTTGGCGAGCACGGTTGCAGGATATTTATCAAGGGTTTTCGGTTCAACAGCTTTCTTTTGGTCGTCAAAGAGGCAAAGAGTTAATAGACCAGATTGCAGTCCTTTAAGACTTGACAAGGACCTAAACTTTCCTTCTGCATCATATTGAACTCTACTACCTACATTATCAAGAAACGTATCCCGTGCCTCTCCAGACAATTCTCTCAAGATATACTTCTTGGCTACTCCGGAGGAATCTGTAAGTTCAACAGAAACCTCCTTCAATTTTAATGAAAATTTTAGCTCGTTCATACTACATCCTTTCCAAAGTAAAAACCCATTATTAGTTGATTCGGGCTGATAGCTGCTAAATCGTCCCGTATACCCTTAAATTTAGCCCACAGGGCCCATGCTCTTGCCCAAACACAGCTTGTCCTGACCCTACATATAGGCTCTCGTTGAATCATTGTAAGAATCTCATTCTCAGCAAATTTACTATACCCATCTACCTTAGGCAGCTTCTTGATAATCAGGAGCAGTTTCAACACCAGATTCATTCTGATTGGAGGGCACGATGGTGATGGTGGCTGTCGGCTGTTCACCTTCTATGAAGTTATTGGGGATGAATTTATCTAACCACCCCCAAAATGCCAAAGTAGTATCATCAGGGAAGGTAATAGTAATCAATTGGTTGTTATTCAATAAATCCAAGATGTCATCGTAGAAGCCGATGTCATACGATACCAAGATAGTCATTTCTGTCAAGGTGATGAGCTTCTTGGGAGAACGAGTCCTATACACAAGATTCCTCATAGTAGTGGTGTCGTTCTCACCACCACCATCCAAACCAGGAGGAGTAACTTCTTTCTCCCAGAATGTGATTCCTGGACCAGTTCCACTGGGCTGGTCCCCAAATTCTATAGTGGTGCTATGTCCATCATCAACTCTACTCATTGCACTACCCTTTCAAAATTAAACTCTAACTTTCAATTTTTTTTAATGTGGTAATAAAATTAACAGAAAACAAAAATACCCTTTCAGTATCTTTGTCTAAACCCAAATAAGTAACAGGAGAGGTACGAGTGACATTGCAAATCAGATATTCTGTTGAATCCACAGTAATCAAGTTATTAGAACATTCACTCAAATCATCTGCTATTTCTTCTGCCTTCTTCCAACCAACATCATAAACAGAAGACCGAATATGTATCATAAAACCATAATGCTGAATAACCTCTCCTTGACCGGTTCTACCATCTAAAATACCTGCGGTATCATAAATGGCTCCGCAATCAACAGGAACGGTATCCCCTTCCGGTAAATAACTAACAAATAAAGGCCAATCATCTCCAGAAGAATGACGTCCCATATCTGATAAGGTACCAATAATATAATCGGCCAATATGATAGACGGAGTATGAAGTAAGACATCTCCTTTTTCTCTGGCTCTTGCCGAACTCATTAGCTTATAAACACCTCCTGTAATAGCTGATATGTAATCACCTGTTACAATAACCAAACTCATTATATTTTCACCCGTTGTGCCTTGTGAAATTGTAAGAGTTTCTTCCTTAATTTAGATATATCTTTCAATTCACATTCCCAAACAATCAAAGTTCTAAAACCATATCTCTTAAAATGATTTATTCTTTGGGTTTCTTCTTGTTTCTTTGTTCTATTGGTTCTTTCCTCACCATGCCAATAATCACCAAATAATTCTATAATCTTCTTTTGTCCATTTACATTTACGAAATCAGGATTCTTATAACCAATAAAGATTTGACCATCTCCAACATATTTGTATTCTCCTGGAAACATTTTATTAAGACCATTTCGCAATCTCCTCTCTGGTTTGGTGGGTTTCAAATTATTTCCAGCAAAACTTGCCCTAATCTGTCTTTCTGCATAATTAGAATCCTGCCAAAGCCTCGTCATAGTCTCACTTACTTTTCGTCTATGTTCAGGATTCTGCCAAACTTTCAATTGACGACAACTCATTCCTTTTCTAATCTCTTTTGTAAGCCTCTTTATATGAGATATACTCATTTTTCTCTTGGTTTCTTCAGTAGGATGTCTTTTTTTCATTTTTTCTATAGTTTCTTCAATGTGATATTTTCCCTTTCTATTATGTCCATAAAGATACCTCCTATTGGACTTAACTTCTTGACCACAACCACATTCACACTCAATCATATTTTCACCGTAATAGACCTATGAGGAGCCTCCGGTGCCTGTCTCAATACCATTTCCAATATCACTGTGGAACTATCTTCAGCATCCAACAATTCTCTAATTGTAGTGGAACCGGACTTGAACCTCCAATTACCAGCACACCAGGCAGCCATAATTTTCAAAACCTTATCCAATTGCCATGTTCCTCCTTCTGTTACACCCACTGCCGCCAATATCTCTGCTACGGTTATATCATTCAGAGCGGCAAAAGATGCCGCTATATCTGAGGCGTCGGCTGGGTCATTTGGAAGATTATCAGTCTTGGCTTGTATTGCTGCAACCTGACCAGCTACAATGGTTTCTAAATCACTTGTACTTTGCCCCATATCAACCTCCCAATCTACTGCCTCATCAACCGTCACATTACTCATTATCAATTCAGGATAATCCGCATGTATGAATATAAATTTATGAGGAGGGTATTCTGTAAGGATTTCAGATGTGCCTTCCCACAACTTGTAATCAATTACTTGTTGTGTTATGGTTCCATCGGCTGTCGTTGTCTGTGTAAATACGATATTATCATATTTATCTTTGCATACAATGGTTACATTGGGAAGATTACCACCATCCTTATCCACTACATGAATATCACAAGTGAATTCAACCCTCACCTTTCCATCAGCATGTTGGATTACTGGTGTTGTTATCACATAAAGAGGATTTCTTAACCTTATTTCATTTCCAGTTTTTACTACTATATCTTCAAGGTCACAATCTTCAATCAACAAACCTTCTATCATAAGATTCAAACCATCCACCCAGATTCCATCTCGTGCATAAGCAATAATAACATCTTCAAAAACTCCAAGAGGCATCTGCACACCCCGAAAACCTATAAAGGAAGTATTCTTAATCGAAACACCTGATGAAGATTCATCTATGAATCGAATGCCTCCATTATTAACACCCCATTGTCTTGCATATCCCTGGAAAAATGAATCTATTATTTCAATGACAGTTTGGTCATGAAAATCTACATTTCCATTAGGGTCTTGGCTTATAATAATACTCCCATATATATAAAGCGAGGGAGTATTTCCTGAAGCTATGGCATCACCAACAAAACCAAAGAACCAAAATGAGCCGTTAGTGCCTCTATTACCATTCTTAACACCTATCTTCAACGTAGCATTGTCATGAAGTTCCCACGCCGAAGGATATTCAAATGTAATACACTCATCACGAGAAATAAAATAGGTGCTTGTTGTTCCATCCCCAAAATTTATCTTTTCAAGAATAGGACCCACATCACCAACACTATGTAAATAATACTGTGCATCTGTATAAACTTCAGTACAAATACCCCACCTGTCCTGTTTAATTTCCACAGTACCGGGACCACCAGCGAATCCAGCACCTACACAATCAATCCCATTTGGCTCCATTTGCTTAAAAGAATACGTTGTATAATAAGTACCATTACCTCCTGCTACGGAAATTGTTTCTATGATTTTCTCACCTGTCTGGCTATAACCATCAACAACAATCGTATCACCGGCACCCGCTCCAGTTCCAACTAATATAAATCGTAACCTCAATACCTTCCAGTCTGCTGGTTGGATTTGTATATCAAGATTCATATTCGCAACAGGAGCGGCAGGAGCCATCAATTGCAAATCTCCATTCAAATCTGCTTGGTACAGGCCTGAGAATCTCGCAGGAGCTCCTGCGGTACCACCTGTAATATCAAGCACCTTAGTGGAACGATTATATACAAATGTACCTGGCACTATTTATTCCTCCGGTGGTTTCCATTCTAAGAATATCTTCGCATCCGGTTCATCAAAACAAGTTTGTAATGCACCTAATCCAGTCCATAGATTCAGAACCATCTGTTTCACTTCTGGGTCCATCAAATCAAGTATTCTATCAGTATTCAATTTCTGCAATTCGACAATGGATTCACCAACAACCTTGTTTAGATTATCAAAGATAGCTCTGGCACTTAGCATCTTCTTAGCCACTTCTCTTTGAGAATAAACCTCATTCAATTTATCACTAATAGACATTTATTCACCCTGCCTTTGTTTCGTCTCTTACTATTTTAAGAATATCTTTCCTTTTCTGACGAGCGGGTTGTTCCAAAAATTTTGCCTGTTTACCTTCTTTATGTCTCAAGTCTACCCGCTCGTGAACATGTACAGCATATCCTGCCTCTTTACCATAATTGACTACAATATCTGTTTTGAATCCTTCACCACCGATATTTCTGGTATCAGCAGAACCTTTCAAATTACCTGTCAATACAGGACAAACCTTTTGACTTTCAGCCTGTAAAAATAAACCTCCTTGTTTCAAACCACGAGCACATCCTCTTTCATGGCTTCTCATAGCTCCCCTTGCCCTCCTGATAATACCATTCATGCCTGTAATTTTTCCAATATACATTATAGAAATGCAGTCCTCAAAAATTCAGTAGCCCTAAGATTTGGTATCTTACTAAATCCCTTAATCTCAAAAGCTCCTATATTATTTCTCGGATTTGCTTCATCCGTTACATCCGATAATTCACCCAACATCAAATAACCACTGACCACAACATCCCTGTCTACATAGACAACAGATTTTGAAAAACAACGAGCATTTTTGGCATCTATAAATTCCTCCGCTTTATCCTCCCATCTGCATTTTATTTCTACTGGAGTAGATGCTGTCGGCTGACCATAATCATCAAAATCAACTCCTCCACTTTCTTCCGAACCCAATGGCCACCAAACAGCCGTTTGTTTCAACATTCTGGTAATGATACTCATGAAGCTCCTGCCTTACGCACTAAACACTTTACATCTTTCTTAATCTCATCAATAGTCTTTTCGAGGAAATCATGTTTTGCAGTAAATACTTTTTCGGAAACAAGGTCATCCACATTGGCATGAATCTTAGCATTTGCAAAATGAGCATTCACTGTTTTGTAGATTTCCCCAAGCTGAGAATTGGTATCTTTGGCTACTTTATATGTCCAAACATAGACACCAATAATGGCGAGAAACATTACTCCAATTAAACTCATGACGATTTCAAAATGGTCCATTTGTTGCTCCTTTATGTTTCTACATCTTCTTTTTCAGTTCCCCACCAAGTAACTGATACAGCCTTTTTTATTCCTTTTTTAATTTGTTCATTCAAAGACGCCAATCCACCATGATAATCTAACCTCATAGCCATTTGACCATAGTGAGATGTATCAAATCCTAAATCCACTTTAGATTGTTTTTTCTCACTTACCGGACCGGCCTTCTCCCCTTCTGCCCTCATATCTCGTACGGTATAGAAATGAGCTGATAGCCAAGTTTCTATCTGGGCAAGTTCTGTTGCTGTGTAATCATCATCCAAATCCGTACAGCATTGGGTGACTAAGGTATTGGCTGCTGCTATGAAAGGAGTCAATGTTATATTCACATCAACCTCTATAATTGCTTTTACTTCCGCATCCGTAGTTCTCACAGCCATATCATACCCCTCGTATTCTATCTATAATGCCTTCTGTGATAGGTTTCTGTTTTGACTTCTGAGCTTCTTTGAAAAGTTTTAATGATACACCATCTGAGGTATTCGTCTTAAAGACTTCGTTACCTTTAACCGTTTGTATCAAAGCCCGCACCACCAGAAATATAACAATACCACAGATTATCAAACCAAATGCCAATCCACCTATGGCGAGATATTTTCCAAGCAATAAATCAGCAGTTATTAAAGAATATCCTACCAAACAAGCAGCAACACCAAGTCCACCGGCAATCACAGTTATCTTCATTCGCAACCATAGTCCTATACCCAAAGCAATAATGGAACCCATGAGACCTATAACACAGGCTATCTTAAATTTATTCATCATCAATGCAATAATCACCTTGCCGTCAGCCTCTTTCAATTTTGTTTGGAGAATAGCCATAGCAGATGCTTCATTTGCATCAGTTGGTTTGTACCTTATTAACCATTCATCCTTGGTCAACCTTTCTTCTGAGGCACAACCCACTATAAACAAAAGAAATAGAATAGATATCATTCTTAACATGCCATTCTCCTTTCCCAAAATTTATCAGAATCCATCTTTGGGAAGACATCCAATGCACTATCCTTCGTAACATTGATTACCTCTTGACTTGGAAACTTCTTTTTCAAATCTATCGCTACTCTATCAAATCCCTTGAGAAATTTATTATAAACCTCTCCATTATGCTTTTCTATACGATGCTCATGCCAGTTAGGTTTACCTTCTTTGGATTCGTGCATATCAAAACCTAAAAGATAAATAGGCGAAGCTCCAAGTATCAACGCCAAATTGACAGCCACTGCACCTGTATTACTGTTCCAACCAAGAGCTTCGGTATGCAATCCATAAAATTTTCTTGGCATCAACCAAAGCCACGGTATTCGACTTCTTTGCAGTTGAGTACTGTTAGTAAATACCACCCCTTTGTTATTATGATAAATTTCCAAATCCTGTTTATGAATTCTAAACCACTTCACATCACCAAAAATACAAATCTTACAAATATCAACACCCAATTTGAAAGCATCATTGCAACCTATCGTCATTTCTGATTCAAGAAGATTCCAATCAAAGGTTTTAAGGGAAGGTCCTCCACCTATAATAAAAGCAGAAGAGCCTGCCCATTCCGGCATAGGTCTCCATTGAGGCATATCAATCCTCAGTTTCTTGATACTGCTGAAGAAAATCGTCTACCTTATCCGCTCTCATTTTCTTCTCATTCAAAACCGTTCCATCGTCGGGGTCAATCACCGTGTGCCATTGTCCTTTCTTAAAGACCTTCAAATCAACCTTAGCGGCTGTTGGAAATTCTGAGGTTACATCAATTCCATGTTCCGTAGTCGTTTCATCCTTTGTAGGTGTATCATCCTCAAAATCTTCATCCACACCTTCTTCTTCATTTTCCTCAGATTCAGGTTTGGGAGAGGAGCCTGGCAACGAGTCATCCTCTCCCTCACCTTTTGCAGTAACCCTTCTTGAAGGAGGAGAGTTCGTTAATTCTGGTTTGGGGATGTCGGGTTTGTCAGGAAGTCGTGCCTCATCTATTTCTTCTTGATACAGTCGTTTGAACTTATTGCAGAACACTTTACAGAGGTCTTGGTCTGATTCAACTATATCATTCTTCTGTTTGACACCCGCCTTTTTTTCTTCCTTAGTGAGTGCCTCATAAGTTTCGCCATGTCGCACATAAGTTCCATGTAGCAATCGAAATTTCATAATTCAAGCCCTTTCCAATATATTTGCTCTTGCCATTGTTTATATGGATTCAATTGTTTCAATGAGACAGAACCCGTTAGGTTGAACCGTGAACTATTCCAGTCCTGTCATTCTGGTCCGCTCGAAGCTGCGGTACCAAAATAGCCATAACCTTAAAGTTCAATAGCAGTCCACCATTGGTTTCCCATTGAACAGTAACTAAATCCATGCCCACAACTTCTCGAACTACGTCGGACGTCATTTGGACCAGCAATATGACAAAACCAGACCCGAGATAATCCAAAGTACGAATATCCGTGATGTCGGTAAGTTCCTTGATTCTGTTACGGATGGTCTTGTCGGAAGCGGCTTTGAAATCATTATCCAGATACTGGTCCCATGCAGTGGATACATACATCATCCAGGGTCCATAGTGATAAGCATTTATCGACTGTTGTTTCATGGCTATGATTTCAGCCAAGATGGTTTCACCAGTCCAACCACCCGCTGTCGGTGCGGTAATCGTTGCCGGAAGGCGGTAAATATAATCAGTATATCCATAGATGACTCCACCACCATAAGAATATTGGTTGGCTGCGGTACTCACACCGAGTAGAAGCTTTTCTGCCTCTTCTGCCACCTTACGAGCCGATAATTCTGCCATTGTCGTATCCAAAGGTGAACCACCGTTTCTGCTGACCGCCACCTGACGTGCAGAGAACGAAAAATCTTTATGTATGATAGGCAACGGAAGATTGGTTATCTCAAACAGTGGTCTATCATTTGGCCCTCGACGCAAACCATCCATACTAACAATAGCATCATTGACGTCACTCATGGTCTCAGTTTCCAACACTGTCTTACTCATACCATTCGGAATGGTAAAAGTAAGCCCGGCACTGCGGAGGTCGGCTACCGCCTTAAGGCGTGGTCTGGCCGCCTTAATTATAGCATCATCCAACAGTTTCCAATCATCCTTCCGAAGTGTGGCTGTAGCATTGGCTACAGGCCTTGCCTTTAGTTTCCCAGCTTCATTGACATTGATATAAGTACGACCATCTCTGCCAATGAAGGGACGTAGGCAATCGGTATCAAAATTGCATTGCATCAGCTTGCTGGCAACATCTCCAGAAGCGATGCCATTAAAAATGTAATCCATCGCACTTCCCTTTCAATTAAACTTGTTTCGTTTCACACTTAATATCCTATCTCCTCCTTATAATACGAATCTTAGACAATTCGTACTCCAGAAAGAGTGTCGGAGGAATTACTACCAGTCAAGTCACATGCCTCCACCGCAATAGCAATGACTTGGGACAATGTCTCACCACTCTCAAGGTCGGAAGCCTTCTTGAGTTTGCCGTCACCGGTACTCATAAGCTCGTCACCAATGCTGATATCCTGGCCGTCCTCAATCATAGCATTAACAACAGAACCTTTGTTGGGAAGAATAAGCATCACTGGTTGACCACTGGTGTATACGGTCTCTATTGTATTTCCCTGCAAAGCGTCTTCCTCTGCAAACATGGCTTCTCCTCTGCCTCCTTCGATATTATGCACAACCACATTGCCGGAAGAATTCAATTTCAACAGCATACCCGGGTAGATGCCGGCAGCACCTGCATTGGCTTCCTCATGGACATAGGTCCCTTTTGAATGAACTCTATTCGCCATCTCTAATCCCTTTCAAATAAATTCCTATAACTAATCTATTCTTAACAAACTTCTTTCACCTCTCCATTCTCAGCCAGTCTTTTTTTGCTTCTCTTCTTCGAAATTCATCGTCGGTGTCTCCATCGGTTCCTCTTCATCTTCCTCCACGTTGTCTACCGGGTCTCCTTGACCACTATAATTCGGGTCTGTTGCCAAAGCCGCCAAAGCTCTCAACTCATCCAATTCCTTGGTTTGAAGCTGTTCTTTGGTAAACTTATTCCGCTTGTTGCTTGTGACAATCTTTATCAGTTTGGCTTTTGTGGCATTGTGAGCTGCTAAACCGCTTCTCAATACGCCTTGAAGTTCCGTCGGAGCTTTTTTGATATACTCATCCACGGTGATTTCATTCTCCGTTGTTTCATCTTCTTCTTCCGACTTATCATCAGCAGTCTTGTCGTCCCCAGTCTTGTCGTCCCCAGTCTTATCATCAGCAGCTTTATCTTTGTCGTCCTTGTCCTTGTCGTCCTCTTCCTGATTGGCAAGAGGTAGCATGTTTTGCAGAATGTCTTCCTCCTGCGTCATCAGCCATTCTCGATTCGCCTCTTCCCATTTGGTTGTTTTACTGGAGATGAGGTTATCGACTATCTTTTTCTTCTCGTCCATTACTTTCTCCTTATCTTTATTAACAACGATATTTCCATTTTCATTAACAACGACATTATCGCTCATATCCAACCATCGGATATCCTTTTTTACCTCTAAGGTCAATCCCGACACACTAACCTCTTCATCCTTTAGTGTGTAATTCTGTTTGAAAAATCTCCCATCCTTCTCAAATATGAAAAATTCATCCCAAACATCTTCTACCCATACGTAATCATCATTTTGCCTCAGCAGGTCACTCAATTTCGTTCTTATCTCATTATAGCCTAATTCATTTGCAGTTGGTTTATGGTCCTTCACCCATTTCTTTGCCTTTGCCATAGTCCATTTCTTTTTATCAAACAAAAAGGTTTGGACAACAGCAGAACCCGCTTGGCCTTTAGGTGGTTTCTTCAATCTACCTATAACGGCCTTTATCCCCTTACTGCTCGAAATGGTTATAGTTCTAAAACTCCCTTCCTTAAACAAACCCGGATTCTTTTGACGAATCCTTATATAATTCTCCGTTTCCTCGGGTTGAGGATTAAGGACAAAATCACCCTCCTCATTCAATCTAAGAAATCCCGCTCCATCCTCGATTGAACAAGCCCCTTTCAAATCCGGCAATAATGCTAAATGGTCCGGTCTGAGATTATGAACTATTGCATCATAATGCTCTCCGTACCATTCTCCTTCGACAACCTCATTATCTGTAAATAGACCGGTGGATAATTCCATCATCTCATTATTCTCTATTGCAGTCGCTATCCTATCGTCTACCTTATTTACTCTGTCAACCTCAAGCCAAGCCTCAGCTTTCAATCTCGCAGCCCCATTATCATCCTCCCCCTCAAAAATGGTATTCATTATAACACCAACTTTGCGATTGGATAAAATGTCGGGGTCACATGCACTAATACCCAAACCATTTTTGGATGGATGATAAACAATTACCGGTTTATGATTCCAAATCTCAGGTGTCTTGGCAAGTTCGTCTGCTGGATAATAAAGCGGTCCATTGCTTCCATCGTGAACACCTTCTACCAACATAATCATAGGAACTACTAAATAATCCCTATCCTCCATTCGGTCATTTCGAATCATTCCCGTGATGTTGGCAGTAATCACTTGTAGGTTATAACCGGCTGCATGAGCAGCGGCTCCTTGTTTGGCTGCCTTGGCTTTTGCTGCTTTTCTGGCTGTCGCATCATTGCAGGTATAATAATACTTCTTACCACTACCACCCCATTGAGCAAAACATCCTTTACTGTCTTTGCTTGTGTGTACTGGCATCTTTATCCTTTCCTACACAATTCCTTTCTCCTTTCAATTACCTCATCTTCTTTGCTCGACAATCTTATTATATGTGGAAAATCATTATTACAAAGGGTTTATCCACATTAAGACGAAACAATAGTAGGTTTGTATATATTGACAAAATTGGTAACTACTTATTATGAAAAGGATTTTAGGAAGGTCATTATATATAAGATATTATTTTGTTTTTTCTGGTTTTTCTCTATACATCAAAAAGAGGTTCTTCTTTTTCCACCTTTTCCATAAAATCAGATATTTTAATAGCTCTTTGACTTTCGAAGAATTTTTGACGAACTAAAGGACCGCATTCATCTTTCCTAAATGTCCTCATCGGGTTTGTACATCTAGTAGGTTGTAATTCATCATTGTTCATATCAATTCTTTTCCCGCCCATGTAGAACGCTTCTTAATATCCTTAAAGGAACGCTTCTTCTTTTTAGGACCTTCTGCCCTAATCGATTCCTTCATTGCTTTCTTAGCCTGTTTACCTCTCTTCTGTCCCTTCATCTTTCTTGCTTTAATTGCTGGAATATATGTACACCTACAATTAGGGTGCCTTGGAATCAATCCTCTCGCTTCCTTTACAGTCATCACAACGCCTTCTAATTCACCACACAAAGGACAAACAATATCATCACCGGCGGTACTCCATTCTGCCATGATGCCTACTTCCTTCACTCCCAATCTTACATAAGCATCTAATTGACCTTCAGCATGTGCATATATTATTTCTGTCCTTGCTATCGTTCTGGCACGAGTTCTCGTCATGGTTGATACATTCTTTTGCAATTGCCTTGCTATAGCAATAGGCCCTATACCTTGAGCCAATCCAGTCGCTAATATCCTCGACATTTGTTGACTCATGGCATCAGTAACACCCTTCAATTCCGAAAAGGCTCTTGTGCTCAACAGTTCCATTTTATTCAAAGCCATAGGTTGGTCAAATGCAGACCTTATAAATTCTGCTCTACTGCCTGCGTAGAAGTCCGGAGACTTTGCTAAATCTGCTGCTCTCAAATCCGTATATGCTCTAATATGTCCTTTTTGGTATGCTGGTTCAATATAAGTAGCCGTCCATGGCTTACCGCTTATCCCTCCTTGGACGGTTAAAACATTGGCGTTGATTTGTTGTTGTAGCCATTTCTTATAGGCATCAACCTTCTTGGCATCGGTCATAAATCTCCAGGCTTGTCTTTCAACATTGGCTTGAAGGGTAAAAGGACCCGATGTCGATAATCCCAAGGCATCCATATCTACAATCAATTCTTTTATGGCTATAGAGATTTTCCTAAAACGCTTTCCCATATCAGCCATAAATTTCCTGCGAAGTAAAGTCGTTCTGGTCGGGTCCTTTCTCAAATGGTTAGGCAATTTTATCCCTTTCTACCAGTGCCTTTTCCTCTTCCACCGCCTTTACCACCACCCGGACCACCCTTTGAGCACCCACCGGTGTTCTTATTACGACGTCCTCCACCACTCGTACCACGTCCTTTTCCTGCACCTTTTTTCGCTCCATAAGCCATTTTACTACTCCTTTTCTAATAGGTTATTAAAAGTAAACACATTCAATCTCCATGCCAAAACAAGTGACCACGAATTCTTCCTAATACAGCAAACAGAACAAGCTGATGAGCAGTAACCGGTCTGCCCCAAAAGCAAGCAATGGTAATTAACAAACCTACTATCAACAAGACAAAATCGGTCTTGGGTTTGAATTGTCTTTGTGTCCATTTGCTTATGGAAATCAATTTCTGTCTGGAAAGGGCTAAATCGAAAAGACCCACAATAATAAGAAATCCCGTACTTGCCAAAACCAAAGGTTCATAGAAGGCAGAACCCCAAGCAAACAGAGTGGCTATATGTAGAATAATAACTCCTACAATCTGCTGGCGATATTGATACCATTCATCTGGCCACTCCTCTTTCACATTTCTCCATTTAGCTCTCAGAAAAGCACCCGACAATAAAATTATTAGATAATCAAGCATCTCTTTTCTCCTTCTCATATTCCGGACTCTTTTCAAATCTATTACAGAATGCCCGACCACCAGAACATTCACCTCGAGAAACGCAAATCATACAATCACAATTAGGCACATTATCACATTTTGATTCCCTTCCCCTTGCAATCATCGTACTTTCATATCTTTTTGCCGAAAACCAGAGCATTGTAAATTCGGCGGCTGCCTTTACATCAAAACCTTTACAGGAAAAGATATTGATATAACATTCTCCCAACATATCCAAAGTATGTATAACAATATCAGAAGTGGTGATAAATTGAACAGCCGATGTTCCAGCAAGGTGAGGCGGAACCTTTATCTTCTCTTTGGGGTTGTCATAATAATCCCAAAAATGCAAATCCTCCCGATCCATATCTATCAAATTACAAAGTTCCCGCAACCAATCCTCAATGGAATTACGATTGAATTTACTTATATCGCATCCATACAAATCCAGAATCAGTTCCTTTCCGTATGCCATAATTACTCCTTTCCTTCTTCCTTTTTTATCCATTCTTCTATTTCAGGACAAATATAATCATCCGGACAGGTTAATCTTTTCTTACAGGAATCACAGGGTTTCAAATGTAATAATTCATGTTCCATTTCCTTTATTCCTCATCTTCTTCTGGTTCTTCGGGTTCTTCGGGTTCTTCGGGTTCTGGTTCTTCCGGCATTTCTGCTAAATATTCTTCCGCAGCCTTCATAATTACTTCAGCCTCTTCCTCACTCATATCCATTATCATCATTAGAAATTCCTTGGGAGGTATTAAGGTATCTACACCACCAGCAACGTATTTAGCCAATGCCTCTGTCTTTTCTTTACTTACTTCAGCCTGTTCTTTATCCGATGGAGCATTCAAATCAGGCCAATCAACAAAGTATTCATCCACTGTTGGTAATGTGCCATATAATATCAACCTATCAACAAACGGACGAACGAGCTGTGGCGTCAGGTAATTTTCCTGCCTCTGTCCTAATCTCTTATTGAATGTTTGAACATCCTGAGTGGAAGCCAATTTAGCCTCCTCCGTTCCAATAAATATCCTGTAAGGTATACCCAAAGTCAGAGATATATATCTTATCTGACATTCTATATGACCTTTGGGGTCGGATACTTGAGGCTTGAGAGCTTCTACAGTCACCCCAGATATAGCCAACCATCTTTGCAATCCGCTTGTATAATCTAATATCTGTTTTTTGATTGCATCAGTATCCATCTCAGCATCAGCCATATCAGGGTCTAATTTAAAAGCGAAACCTGGAAAGGCTCCTTTCCAAAACATCTCCCCACTACCACTTACAATCTTCCTAATATCCAACAATCTATTATAGACAGGTTTCATTCTTGGTATACCAAATATCTCAGAGGATGTTTTATTATCAGCAACATGGAGAATCCTTGTCCAATGTATCTTTCTGGTTTGGATGCTTGTTGACTTTGTTGAACTCTCAAAATTGATGGTATACATGGTAGGATAGCCGTATCTCGGACTGGTTGCATTTTCTTCCTTATGTTCAATTTCCAGTACACCTTCATCGAAAGGCCTCAAATATAATAACTCATGTTCCTTATTACCTGTTCTTATACCCGTGTTCTCATCAATGCCTTCAACAGGCTCCATCAATTCCTTCCCGTCGTTCAAACCCAAAAGCAATACTCCATATCTGCCTATACCACTTAAGATATCTATACGTTGGAGGAAATGTAGAATGTTCCTCTCCTTCTCAAGAGCATCCCATTTCTTTTCAAAGTCTGTTTTCTCACTTTCTTCGTTTTCATAGATAGACGGAGGCATAGCCCACGATTCTACAGGTAGTATTTCAACAACTCGCTTGGCTATACCTTCTCTGTCAAACTGCATTTGATATTCTTTCTGAGTTATAGAATCGGGATAACCACAGGCAAAGTTGATATCTTTACCTGGATTCAATAATTTGCGAATCAACTCAGACCGCATAAGAGAGGCGTTAGCAACCATTAACGTTCGGACCTGTTCTTTAGGAGACAAAGGTTTATTTAATTTTGTTACTACACCTTTTTTGATATTAGACCTAACCCCTTTTGGTGGCTTCTTCGTTCCCTTTGCCATAGTCACTCCTTTCTTTTATTCCTTTGTCTGCATTTCTGCCAATTCAGACGACAGCGGAATTGCATTATATTCTTCTTCTGTCATGGTGGTATTAACAATACGAACCATGATGGTTTCAGGTTTTATCTTACCTTGAGAATGCAGCTCATTAAACTCCACTTGTTTCCTCTCCCTCATCCTGATTTTTAATTGTCTCCAACCTTCATGGTCCTTTCGCAAAATATACTTGGAACCATCCCAAAAGTAAAGACCAACAACCTCTATTCTTTTCTTGGTATCCATTATAAACTCTCCTTTCAAAGTTCTATACACCCAACCTTCCTTTTTCCTTTAGCTAATATATTGAATGCTCCACTTGAAGCATCTGTTTGGTCTTTATATTTGGAAAGCGGAAAGAATTTTAATTCATTTATATAGTCCCGATTCCAATCAGCCTTTACCATATAAACATTTCCATTATTGACCTGAACACTAAATGGGTCAGCACGAGTAGCTTTATCTCCCGTGGGCCTGTCTACCCTAACTATCCATCCAGCTAAATTCTTGACGGTGTTTTCTGCTGATTCTTTTCCTGCACTACCGGGTTCCTGCTCTAATCCTATTATGATATCTTTACCATCCATTATGGCATTGCTCTTAATAATTGTTTCTCGTCTCGACGAATCCCACTGGCCTCTTTCCACATCCAATATCCAATACCTATCCTCTCTGTCCCTTCCCATTAATGTACCAACAGAATAAGCACCTCCTCCTTTTGTTCCTGCCTTATCCCAAAATCTAATCCTCATCTTCCATTTCTTGGGAGGTTCATCAATTATGATTCTATCTGTCTTGAACATACCTCCACCTAATGGTACTGGACGTTGTAGGAATTGACCAGCATATCCATATTCACCTAAAAGAACTCTGTTATCATCCAAAACCTTACGTGGAAATCTCTTAGGGTCCATCAAGTCGTCTTTATAGAACCTCGTAAGTTTCTTGGGCTTAATATTCGCAGTACTCTCAGCGGGTAAGCAGATATGCTTAATTCTCTTAGACTTTGCGAGCATATTAGCAGTAGGGTCGTCTTGGTGCAATCTCTGCATAATAAGTATTGTTGGCGTTACTAAATGCGATATCTTCCTTGTTGGCAGAGTCTCAGACATCCACCTATTGGCATTTGCAAGCTCTGCCTCTGAGACCGCTTCGTTAGGATTCAGTGGGTCATCTACAATAAGGAAATGGCCGTGCATACCTGTTATTGCTCCACCCACTCCAGCACTAAATCTCGAACCTCCTTTGGTATTCATAAAATATGTTTTGGCAGCTTGGTCATCCCTCATCTTTATATATGGTCTAAACTCCTCTTTCTTTTCATTCCAAACCCGACCAAAACAGTGTTGATATTTATCGCTTCTCACTACGTCTCTATTCTTCCTGCTTAGGTCCATAGCAATTTGATGAGCGTAGGATGCACCTATAACTTCTGCACTTGGCATATTGACCCATATCCAGGCAGGAAACATAATGGAACATATTGTAGATTTCGTCGTGCCCGGACTGATATTGATAACCAAATCATATTCTTTTGGTTCGCTTCTAAACACTCTTTCCGCTATCTTTTGGAGTTCATTGCATATATACCCCATATGCCAGTTCCATATTAGTGTATCTGTAATAATCGTACTCCAAAATTCTTTGACGAATTCACTGAAACTCTCTTTAGTGATACTTTTCACTAAATTGTATTCATCAAAGTATATTTCGTTCAATCTGTCTTCTGCTGTAGTCGTAAGGATTTTAATATCTCCTTTCTCACATCGATTGGCAGATTCATTTCTTCTACATTGACTACGGTATTTTGTAATCCTCCTGAAACCTCCACATCGAATTTCTCGTTATATCCTCTCTGTCTATTATATGTTCTATTTGCAAAAACTGTTGCTGTGGTATCTCCTCCTGCAACCAATGTGCACAGATGGTCCTCAAAGAAGTTTTTTTTATGCCAATCTATCTCATCTACTAATGCAGCAAAATCCGGGTCTTTATTCTTCCACAAATCAAACGTAGACCTGCTTATATTGACTTTCCTCAAGGCTTGGCTGATTGAGAAATTACTGGCTGTCCACGAATATATGAATAGATGCTGTCTTACTTCTTTTCCTTGCCCACTGAGAATTGCTTCTATCTTTTCTACTCCGGAATCTGCTTCGTCTAATTTGTTTATCTTGTTCCATAATTCTTTGAGGTTTGCTGACAATCTTTGGAAGACATAATCTCGGAAACTTAAGACTTGACCGTTACCATTTCTATAAGCATTCCTGCCTAATTGAACGGCAGACCTAAATGATTTCTTTTTTCGTTCCCAATCAAGAAAGGTTGGTTTGCTTATTCCAAGTGCTCTTGCCGCTTGTGCTTCTGTCAGCCCCGATTTGATTAGCTCGTAAGCTCGAATAATGAAACTATCATTCCAAATAGTCCGTTTGCTCATAGCACAAATCCTTTTGCTTTCTTATATACATTGTAACGGCAATTCTTGGAAAGCAATTACGGAAAACAGATATAAGGCAATTTATACGTAAGATGCACATATTTTTTTGGGTTATTTTCAGGTAAAATGCCCATTTATGGGTTAAGAAACAGGGATATTAAAAAAATCAAAAATTTCACAAAAATCCCCAATTTTTCCTTTTGACTATTAGGAAACTGTTGTTATAATTTTAGTAGTATAAAGTTAGACTTGAAAAGTTAATAATATGTAGGGCTTTAGAAAGGTCCTAAAAATGCCGGAGAATTCCTGAGTGAATTTACCATGTATGCTGTAAAATTGCAAAGGGTGGCGGCGAAGCGAGTAGCGACGGTAGTGAAAGCATAATAAAAACTGAGGTAAAGTGATTGGGTCTTACTGATTGGGGTGTGCTCTGCGGAGCGGATTAACTCCTTACACTGGTCATAGGTAAGATGGACTTTTACAATACACTGGTTTTATAGAAAATTCCTTCCCGCTGATGGTTACCTGTTGTTTAGGTAGTTAGGTTCGATTCCTGACCAGCGGTTTACTCACAAACCATATTTGAAAATTACAGAAAGGACAGACAATAAAATGGAAACCATAATGACAAATCTTGTTGATGCTTGTTGTGTTGGTTCAATTCCAATGTTTTTCTTGCTGCTGGCTGAATATATCAATAAAAAGAAAACCTAAATAACACATAACACTTCTCCTCCGTAATACGTCCTGGGCATGACGTGCATTAAACTGCCCAGCAATAATAAACCATATTTGAAACTTTTACAGAAAGGACAATAATGTACAAAATAACATTAAAAGACGTTGGACCAGATAGAATAACAAAGGAAAGGTTCATCCCAGTTGACACACTTGAAGAAGCCTTAACACTGGCATCAGAAATATGTGACAAGTGTATACCAAACAGTAACTATAACATTAAGCAATCCGATTCCAAGTCAGCTTCAGCTAATGAGTGGTTGTTGGTTCGACCTCCTGCTATTGTTGGTTCACTTAGTGTAGTAAAAGTTTAGAGGAAGGAGGAAATAAGATGATTTATTTAACATACCAACCACCAAAATTCAGCATCATCTATTGGATAGCAATTGGAATTTGGATTGCCTTAGCATAAGAAACTGAAGCTTTCATCACTCCGACGTCCTGGGCATGACGTGAATTAAACTGCCTGGCAATAATAAACCATATTTGAAAAAATAAAACAGAAAGGACAATAAAATGAAAGTAGAAAAAACCAAAAAAAGCAGGCAACAAATAATTAGAATTATTAAAAAAGCAATTGGTTCAGGACGGTTATTTACCGAAAGAGGCCAAACATGGTTAGTCTTTGCAAGAGGGAAGACAGCGTGGAACACGGCAAGGAGGAACCTTACAAAAAAGTTTGGGCAATTCCAAAATGAGACTGAACTTTATAATTGGGTTATTTCAAAAAGACCCAAAGTTGTCGTTGTTTTGAAACCTTACGAAAAAGGAACAAATAATATCATTGACATTGATGGTATATACTGGTGGTGAAAATAAGGTTCGATTCCTGACCAGCGGTTTACTAAACAAACCATAAATTACAGAAAGGACAATAAAATGGAGAATAAGATGGAACAAAATCAAAATCTAAAATTATCGGAAAGAATGAATGTTATTCCGATAATAAGTTTTACACAAACCACCTGCGGCGAGCACTTCATAAGGGATATGGAAGGCAACGAGATTAAACTTGATGTGAATAAATTGGATTGTGCTGATATTCAACATTTGCTGAACGGTCTTGCAAATATCTTTACCTCCTTATCCTCGGCACTTTGGAACAAGAATTTAGTCAATGCTGAAAGGGATATCTAAATAAGTTCACTCCTCTCCGGTCGGGGTGGGATGGTAACATTCTGCCCCGACCACTTATAAATAAAAACAGAAAGGACAATAAAATGAAAACAAGACATCAAGTAAAATGGCGAAACTTAGATACTGGTGAAATATTCACCATTAGAAAAAGTTTTATCGCCGAGAATGGTTTGGATGCACAAAAGCAGGCTGAGGAGATGTTAATAAGAGATGGCATTCCAAAAGAGTTTATTGAGATTTTAGCAATTTATTTGTGATGGGAGAATAAAATGAAAACAAGAAAAGGTGATTTAGCTGAGAAGGCAATGTTGGTCCATTTGCAAATATCAAAATGGACAGGGAGAACTAAGGATGCCAAAGTAACTGATGAAGTTATTATGGCAAAGAATTCCGATAGGGATAGCGGAGCTTGGTGGACTTATTTGATACCTAAGAAATCACTTAAGACCATCAATTATGCCAGCGATAGATGTCGATTCCAACATGGACGTCTAACTTTGCCCTGGATGGACGGAGGATTGAGAATACTTCCATCTTCAATGTTCATAAAGTATTCTCAAGTGATGAGAAAAGTCATTGCAGAATATGAAGAAGCAGTGAATGATTTCTTAGAGGAATATCCTACCATCATAGCCGAATCCAAAAAGAGATTGGGAAAGTTAATCGAAGGTAAGAAGCTTCCATCAACTGAGGAGATACGATATAGATTTGCAATTCAAACCGACGTATTACCAATACCTTCAGCAAATGATTTTCGAGTCAATCTAAATAAGGATGAAGTTGAGGATATTCGAAAGCAAATTTCAAACTCTATTGAAACCATGACACAAAAAGCAATGACAGAAGTATGGGAGCAATTGGCTACTCTAATTGAAAAGGTTAGGAAGACACTCAAGCAATCCGATAAGAAATTTAAGGATTCGCTAATCAACAATCTGAAGGATTTTTGTGAATTGATTCCAAAACTCAATCTAATAGATGACAACAATTTGGAATCAATTCGGAAACTAACCATCAAAAGACTGACAAACCTCAGTCCGGATAATCTAAGGTCCAATAAGAGAGAGAGGAAAGATGCTCACAAGGCAGCCAAAGAAGTATTAGAAAAAATGAATACCTTTATGAAAGGAAAAAAATCATGATTAAGATATGTGCAAAAACAATGGAACTGATATTGTTAGGCTTGGTTGTCATTGCTGTTGGGTCATATGCGGTACGATTCGCACTTCAATATCTTTCAGAAGTAATAGACAACCTACAGCTAATACAATTATAAGGTTCGACACCGGTCAGGTTGAAAGCTGACCGGACTCAAACTTTATTAACCTTAATGAAAGGACAATGAAATGGAACCGAAAAAACTTAAAAAGACTTTGATTGAATCAATCAAAGCTGGATTACCTGTGTTAATAAAAGGTTCTCCAGGGGTAGGTAAGAGCGACATTGTGGCACAAGTCGCCAAGAAATTGAAAATGAATTTAGTAATCAGTCACCCGGTCGTATCTGACCCAACCGATTTCAAAGGTCTGCCAGGTATAGTAGATGGTGAAGCAGAATTTTTACCATTCGGCGACTTGAGAAAACTCATCAATGCAAAGAAACCAACCATAGCCTTTCTCGATGATTTGGGACAAGCTCCAGCAGCAGTTCAAGCAGCAGCCATGCAATTGATATTGGCGAGACGAGTAAATGAATACAAAATATCAGATAAGGTTGTATTCATAGCAGCAACAAATAGACGCGAAGACAGAGCAGGTGTTACTGGTATTCTCGAACCAGTAAAATCGAGATTCGCTACAATCATCGAATTGATACCTTCAGCAGATGATTGGACTGAATGGGCCTTCAAGAACGATATGCCTCCAGAGATTATAGGCTTCATACATTTTCGACCAAACCTATTATGCACTATGGAAGCCACTTCGGAAATCATAAATCATCCTTGTCCACGCACCATAGCCTTTTGTGGTAAACTAATCAATGCTGGACTCGATGATTTAGAAGTATTGGCCGGTGCAGTAGGAGAAGGTTGTGCGGCAGAATTAGTAGGATTTATGAAGGTCTACAAAAGCCTTCCAAATATCAAAACTATTCTAACCAAACCAGACAAAGCAACCGTCCCAAATGAACCCGCTGCATTGTATGCCGTAGTAGCCGCTCTGGTTGAAAAGATATCCAAGGAGACCTATAGAAACATTCTCCGATATGGCTATCGATTACCCGCAGATTTTTCCGTGCTCTTAGTGAGAGATGCCATTCGCAAACAACCATCAATCCAAAATACCAAGATGTTTATCAACTGGGTTGCCATACATAAGGATATCCTTCTATAAAGGAGAAAGAAAATGAAAATCAAAGATAAACCATTAACCAAACTATTGAAGGCAAGGTCTATGCTAATACTCGACCATCCCTTCTTTGGATGTTTGGCGTTGAAACTTCAATTGATAGAGGAACCCGAAACAACCAAAAGTGCCACCACCGATGGAACGAGCCTCTATTACAATCCTGATTATATAGATTCTCTGCCCATCATGCAAACCAAAGGTTTATTAGCCCATGAGGTGATGCATTGTGCCTTAGGGCATACATGGCGACAAGGCGATAGGGAAAGCAGAAGATGGAATATGGCAGTAGACTATACCGTTAATGAGAATCTACTTGAAACAGGATTCACCTTACCAAAAGGATATTTGAGAGACAGTCAATATGATAATCTTTCGGCGGAAGAAATCTATGCTTTACTATCGAAGGATGAACAGAAAAAGGACAAACAAAATAAACAGCAACAAAAGAAAAGTGGTGGAAGTGGTAAAAATAAGAAACAGCAACAACAGAAAAAAGACGAAAGCAAAGATAAGGAACAACCAAATCCTGACCCCGGACGATGTGGAGGAGTAACACCTCCTAAAGACAAAAATGAAATGAATCAAACTCAAATGGAATGGAAGGCTGCGGTTAGTCAAGCCATCCAAATTACAAGAGGTGAATTATCAGGAGACCTATATAGACAGCTTCAAGTTATTTTAGACCCGCCTTTGCCTTGGTATATCCTTCTAAGAGATTTTGTAGAGAGGTCTGCCCGAAACGATTATAATTGGATGGTACCTTCACGAAGATATTTCTCCACAGGGATTATACTTCCAAGTCTAATAAGCGAAGAATTGCCTGAGGTCGCAATAGCAATAGACACATCAGGAAGTATCTCCAAAGAACAATTGAGTCGTTTTGCTCACGAAATATCAAATATCCTGGCAGTATATGAAACAAGGATACGGATATTCTATTGCGATTCACAAGTAAAAAAGGAAGTAGAAATCAATAGGAATGATTTACCACTGGAACTTAAACCAGTAGGTGGAGGTGGAACAGATTTCCGTCCAGTATTTCAACATATCAATAAGAAAGGATATACCCCATCTTGCTTGATATATTTCACTGACCTATATGGACACTTTCCCAAAACACAACCGGAATATCCAACCATGTGGATAACTACAAATAAAGATGATGAAAGGGCTCCATTCGGAATAACCGTAAATTTCAATTAGAAAGGACAATAAAATGGCTTTCAATTATGATATTGATAGAATAAGAGAGTGGGATAAAATCCCTCATGTCATGCTTAGGGAAGCTCTCCTTAAAGAAAAATGGTTTGAAGGAAAAGCCGATTTCTGTTCAATAAAAAATAAAAAGAGTTTTGATAAAAAAGAATGCGGACCACCCTCCCAACTTGATATAAAAATACCTTATCTAAATAATGAAATACGCATTAGAATATCCTGGGAACCTGAACCTAATCCTGATGGACATGATGGTAGGTTTGCAATAGAATTAAGACATCCGCATGTTTCCCAATTTAGAATAACCCAACTTAGAATAAATAGATTTTCAACTACAACTAAGATATTCTATTCCAATAAGATATTCTATTCCAAAAAAATAAAAACAACTATCTCAAGAATCAAAATGTTTTTTGAAGTCGCAAAACCTATATTCGAAAGAAAAAACCAACAAGAAATAGCACATCAAAAATATATAGAAATGGTGACCGGAAATATGGATGTAGAATTAGCTCATACTCCAAACTCGAATGTATTAAAATATGGCAACAAGAGAAGCTTCAATCTTAGTTTTTGCTGTGAGAATGATGTAGACGAATTCATGAAAAGACCAAAAAAGGAACAATTCTATATGATTGAACACCTCAGCGGATATTATACATTGAAAGAAATCAAAAAATTTATAGAAATAATAGGCAGCAATCCACGTGCCGTTGCTGAAAGATTGAAAGGATAATGACATGAATAAGATAGATTTCAGACAACAAATAAAGACCTTATTGAAACAAGTGGGAATAAGTGCCGCAAAATTATCACGTATGGCAGACCTAAACCAAGGAACCGTATATGGATATCTGAGTGGTAAATCTGAGATATCCGCAGCCGGTCTCGCTAAACTATTCAATATTCTAAATAGAGAAAAAGAAAAAGGGAAAGGGAATTGAAATGGAAATCGCTTTAGACAAAACTTACATGGATGTAGAAAAACTAATTTATAAAATAGTTTGGAGATTCAAAATAAGATATGGAGGTGAAATAGATGAATTAAAAGCAGAAGCCAATTATCTATTCTTATTGTCATGTCAAACTTATGAAGAAAGCAAATCAGCATTCAGCACGTGGTTATCATGGTGTATATGGCATGGATTACTCGATTGGTTAAACGAAGAAAATAAACATACCAAATTAAGTATTAACGATACGACAAATGATGGACAAACCTATGAAGAATTACTCAAAAATGAATTCCAAAAACCTTTCTATCTATTCGAATTGATAGAGGACCTGCCAAATGATGCTGCATTCATTATCAAATTATTATTCAATCCTACAAAAAGATTTCGAGAAGAGGTATTAAGCAGAGGCACAAAACCAAAATTCATATTGATAGGATTAAGGTATTATCTATATGAAGACCTCGAATGGTTGAAAAAGGAAATATCGGAATCAATTGGAGATATTAGGATTATTCTAAATGACCCGATTATATGATTACCAGCGGAAAGGAATCCTAAAAATTGAGGAGTTTCATGGTCGAGCCTTGCTGGCTGATGAAATGGGTCTGGGCAAAACACTGGAAGCCTTGGGTTGGATAAGACATCATCCAAAAAAGCGACCTGTAATTATTGTATGTCCAGCCTTCGCAAAATGGGTTTGGGAAATGGAAGCTCACAAACACCTCAAAATGAAGAGTATAATACTAAATGGAAAAAAATCATTCCGAATCAACCAAAAGGATTCAATAAATTCTTTATTGATTCTCAATTACGAAATTCTCCAGTATTGGATGGATAACCTATTAAGATTAGAACCAAAGGTATTATTATTTGATGAATGTCATTATGTAAAAAATAGAAAAACCCATAGAACGAAAGCAGTAAGAAAATTGGCGAGAAAAATTCCTCATGTCATAGCCATAGGCGGAACACCTTTACTTAATAGACCAGCAGAATTATGGACGACACTGAATATGATAAGACCTAAACTTTTTCCTTCATTCCTCCCCTATGCTTTTAGATACTGCAATCCAATACGAACTCCTTGGGGTTGGGATTTTAATGGTGCTTCTCATCTTGATGAATTGCATCAAATTCTAAATGAAACAATGATGATTAGAAGACTGAAAAAGGATGTATTAAAAGAATTACCAAAGAAATCAAGATTTATAGTACCCCTTTCGATAGATAATAGAAATGAATATCAAGAGGCTGTTAATAATTTTATTGATTGGCTTAGTAGAAAATCATTGGATAAAGCCAAGCGGGCTCAAAAAGCAGAACAATTAGTAAAAATAGGATATCTAAAAAGATTGGCTGCCCAATTAAAAATGAAGAGCATCCTAAAATGGATAGACAATTTCTTAGAGGAGAGTGACGACAAACTCGTTCTTTATTGCATTCATAAAAATATCATCAAACAAATTTATGATAAATATAAAAAGATATCAGTAGTAGTAGATGGTAGTGTGACAGGTGAAAAAAGAAAGAAAGCCGTTCTTGCTTTTCAAAATAATAAAAAAATCAAATTGTTCATCGGTAGTATTAAAGCTGCTGGTGTTGTTATAACTCTAACTGCATCAAATACTTTGGCTTTTGTCGAATTAGATTTTGTACCGGCAAATCATATTCAAGCTGAGGATAGAATACATAGGATAGGACAAAAATACAATGCCTCCATCTATTACTTGATAGCAAAAAATACGATAGAAGTTCCTTTGTGTGCTCTTATCCAAAAGAAACAGAAGATAGTTGATTCTGTTTTGGATGGTGATAATATAACAAATGAACTCAATATATTTGATAAGTTAGAAAAAATTCTCAAGAAAGGATTAGTGGAATGAAGAAATCAACATTGTATATCAAAGGCATACCACTCGATGTGAAATTACAATTCAAAGCCATATGTGTGAGACAGAATACAACAATGACAAAAAGGATTGAAGAATTGATGCGAAAGGAAATCAAAAAGTTTAATGGATAAAAAAAGAAAGGATAAAAAAATGGTAACAATTTCACAAAAAGTTAATTTGGATAATGTAGTATTCGAGAGAACTGTCAGTAAACGAAAATCAAATCCCTTCGTTTGCTATGCACCCAGTTCGGGAACTCTGTACTTCAACATTGTCGAACAACTTCACTTAGAAGATTGGCGTGATGTGCTCATAGGATTTGACCCAAAAACTCAAGTGATAGTCCTCAAAAAATGTTCTCCCGAAGAAACCGGAGTAAGAGCTTTCTATGTACCTTCAGATAAAAAAGGAACAAAAGGAAAATACAAACTCGTATCGGTCAAGACATTACTCAATCGACACCAAGCCAAATTAGCCAAGAGATATAAACCCGAAAGAAACGGATATATGATATATCTTGACCCTATCTTCTTTGTGGAGAATCCAAAACCAAAACAATGAAATTCATCGACCTTCTAATTGAATATAGAATACCATATAAGACAGAAGGCCATCATCATTGTCGTCCTGGGTGGATTCAAATTGATTGTCCTTTCTGTGGCGATGGCTCCCACAAATTTCATATGGGTTATTCCCTTGTTGGGAATTATATCAACTGTTGGCAATGTGGGAGCCATCCCACAGTTAATGTATTGATTGAGTTAACCGGATTATCCACTGAAAAATGCAGAAGACTTTTGAAGGGTTTGGAAAAATCTAAATTTGAAAAAAGGATAATAAGAGGCAGACTTAAAATACCTAAAGGAGTCGGAGATTTACAAATTCCACATGCTCGTTATTTAGTTAGGAGAGGTTTTCTTCCTGGGGATATCATACAACTTTGGAAGGTGCAAGGAATAGGAATAGCAAGCAAATTATCATGGCGTATATTCATTCCTATTATTTATAGAGGAGAAACAGTAAGCTGGACGACACGAGCAATTTCGGATAAGGCAAACATTATAAGATATATCAGTGCCAAATCTGAACAAGAAACAATACCTCATAAAGAACTTTTATATGGAGAGGATTATGCTCGACATGCTATCATTATCGTTGAAGGACCATTTGACGTATGGAAGATAGGACCAGGTGCGGTAGCCACTTTAGGTTTGGGGTATTCTCAAGCTCAAGTCAATAAGATGATTAGGTATCCTATCAGAGCTATCTGTTTTGATAGTGACAGGCAAGCCCAAAAAAGAGCAAACAAATTATTCAATACACTATCAGTTTTCAAAGGCGATACATACAATGTCATATTGGATAGCAAGGATGCTGCAGAAGCATCCATTGAGGAGCTAAAAACGCTGAGAGAAAGGTTCTTATACTAACCACGCAAATACCTATATGTAGGTACAGGATGACTGGAGTTCACGTAAGAGGCACCGTCCTGTGGGCTAAATTTTAGGGTATTTTGGGCTGCTTAAGGTATTTTGCTCGATTACTGCTAAATTTGACGATAATAGAGATATAAAGAAAAAATTTTTATTTTTGCTTGACAGGGCATAAACTGAGGATATAATAACCTATGAAACGCGAAACCGAAACCAAGGATGGACCAAAACCACCAAGTGTGAACTTTTCGCGTATCATAGCATTTGGTGGTTTTCTTATTGAAAGGATTTGAGTATGAAAAATAAGGAATCATATTATGCAATCATCCCTGCTAATGTTCGTTACTGTGAAGAATTAACCACAAATGCAAAACTACTTTATGGTGAAATAACGGCTCTGTGTAATAAGGAAGGTTATTGTTGGGCAACCAATAGTCATTTTGCAAAACTCTTCAATGTAAATAAAACAACTATCAGTATATGGATTAGCTCTTTACAAGAAAATGGGTTCATAAAATGCAGAATAAAAAGTAATAATATGAGAAGAATCTACTTGAAACACCCTTCGGGAAAATCCAAAGGGGGGCTTTGGAAAAATCCAAAGGGGGTATCGGGAAAATCCAAAGGCTCATATAATAATACAACTAATACTAAAAGGAAGAATATAGATTCACTTCGTTCATCGACAACCCTGAAAAAAGGGTTGTCAAAAAATAAGCTGGTGAAACATACTCCCAAAGATATCTCATATGATTTGAGATGTACTACTATGTTAGAAAAAAGAATATTTCTTCCTCCCAAGAAAATAGGTACTCCTGAAGGTTGTAAACAATTTAGATTATTACACACAACTCACGGTTTCACCAAGAAAAGGATAATAAAAGTATTGAAATGGTTCATTGCCCATATAAAAGATAAATATACACCAAGTGTATTCAAAGCTCAAGATTTTAGAGAGAAGTTCTTGAGGATAGAAAATATCATGAACAGGAGTCAATCAGAAACTCCAGAAGAGATTAAAATATCATCTGCTGCCAAAGAGATAGCTAAAAGACTTTCTCATTTATCTTGGGAGGGTAGTGATGACCAATTACTGGGAACCATTCAAATATCTTTGAATAACTACAATGAATTTTATAAATGGTTTTTAGAAATTTCAAAGACAGGGGATAGACATCACATTAGATTATGTGAACATCTCCATGGTTGTTATTTCTTAGCCCATCCCAAAACATTCGTCAAAGATTGGATGGAAAAGATTAACAAAAGGATAATAGATTGGGATGAATGGAGCGGTAATTTAATTAAAATGGCTTTTAATAGAAAATCAAAATTGTTTCAACGATTAGGTCGAAAAGAGGTCGAAGGATATTCTGGTTATAGTTCAGGATGGGATAGGTTAATGGTGTTGATTGAAAAGGAGAAAGGATAATGCCAGTTAGAATATGGAAAGGTGCTGTATTGGTTTACAAGGGAGCAAGATATATTGTACCCATAGTCATTGCCGCCACTGGTTTTGTTATGGGTTTGATTACAGGAAGAAAGACCAATAAACAAAAGGGGAATTGAAATGGGTTTGGAAGATGATTTTATGTTGGGTATAATGTTATTCACTAAGGGTGTGATATATATAATAGCATTTTTGATTGCGATACTTGTGATTGTCTACATCTGTAGAGGATGTACGTTTGAATGAAAGTTAGAAAAAGAGAAACTGCTTCGGAGAGGTTAATACTAACAGCTATGATTGTAGACCCTGTTGTTCTTGGTCGAATAGCCTCCAAATGGCAGGATAATATGTTTAGAAACAGATGGTCAAATCTTATTGCTGTATGGTGTGTACGATATTATCACAGATATGATAAAGCTCCGGGAAATCAGATTGAGAATTTATTTGATTCTTGGTCCAATAAGACAAAGGATAAAGAAACCATAATACCAGTCGAAAAGTTTTTGGATTCATTATCAAAGGATTATGAGAATCTAAATGTTGAATCCAATAGTGATTATATCATAGACGTTGCGGGTAGGTATTTTAATCAAGTCAAAATGGAAAAACTTATTGAGACAATTCAGGATGATTTAGATATAAACAATATAGATAAGGCTCAGAAACAAATTGTCGGTTTTAGCAAAATTGATATGGGAGTGGGTGAGGGTATTGATATTCTGCAAGATACAGAAGCCATTAAAGAAGCATTTAGGGATAGAAGAGAATCATTGATAACCTATCCGGGTGCTTTAGGGAAATTTTTCAAAGATGCTTTGGAAAGGGATGCTTTTATTTCATTCATGGCTCCAGAAAAAAGAGGCAAGACATTCTGGTTAATAGATATGGCTTATAGAGCAATGATACAAAGAAAAAAAGTAGCCTTCTTTGAAACTGGAGACCTAAGTCAGAACCAAATAATGAGAAGATTGATGATAAGAGTTTCTGGCAGACCCTTTTATCCATGTACCGTAAATTATCCCACAGATATTACAATGACAAAAGGTGATGAAATAGCGAGTGTAGACACAAAGAGGAAAACTTGTACCACAAGATTATCCTGGAGGAAGGCAAACAAGGCTTGCAGGTCGGCAATGAAAAAGGCTCATTCTAAAAAATCCTTTTTCCGTTTATCATGTCATCCCAATTCAACATTATTTGTAAAAGGTATTCAAAACATTTTAGAAGATTGGGCAAGAGAAGAATGGGTACCAGATATAATCATAATAGACTATGCCGATATTCTAAATATGCAGTATCATGGATTAGAAGGGAGAGATAGAGTAAATGAAGCATGGAAACAATTACGTTCACTCTCACAGACTTATCATTGTCTTGTAGTAACAGCGACCCAATCCGATGCTGCGTCATACGGTGCAAAAACAATACGTATGAAACATTTTTCAGAAGATAAAAGAAAACTTGCCCATGTTACTGGTATGATAGGTATCAATTGTACGAAGGACGAAAAAGAAGAAGGTATAATGAGATTGAATTGGATTGCTTTACGTGAGAGTGATTTTAATGTAGATAGATTTGTTCATGTAGCAGGTTGTTTGGCTATAAGTAATCCAGCAATAAAAAGCTGTTTCGAGGAATGAAATGAAAGGTCGATGTCGATATTGCAGCAGTGTAATATATGTGATTTGGTTGAAGATTCCTTTATGTATCAAACATTGGTTACAATGCTGCGAATTCGGGAAAATCAGATTTTTGAAAAGACACGGTGAAAAAATCTTGGAAAGATTAACCATGGAAGAAAAAAGAGAACTAAGGGATTTCGTTGAGGACTTAATCAGCGATGGTAGGGTTTTAGTCCAGATATTAGCAGTAGGTCAAAGTAGTCGTTGGAATGGATTAGGAGAGGAAATTGAAAAAATCTATGAAGAATTGAAAAAAAGTTTGGAAGCCTTGCGGAAAAAGTAAGATAATATAATATGAGCAGCATTTTTGGAAAGGATAAAAAGTGATAATTGAAAAAGGAAAACAATACACAATAGATGATTTTGCAGAAGCAATTTGTTCTTGTGGAGCAGAATTACAATTTGGCGGAGGTTTCGATTATGAATGTAATGGTTGTGTGAGCTTAATGGCCACCTGTGAGAATTGCAAAAGGGAATTTTATGCCGAATGCAGCAAGATTTATAAAGTCCGAATAACTGATAGTAAAGGGATGGAGATATGAAAATTGCAATAAAAGATTTAGAACCAAATCCATTCAAAGACCTGAAGAAATATCCCATAGATAAGGAAAGAGTGGCTAAACTCAAAGGTAGTATTAAAGGTTTGAAATTTTGGAAGGGAATTGTCTGTCGTCCACATCCAATTAAAAAAGATAAATATCAGCTTGCATTCGGACATCATCGGATTGAAGCACTAAAAGAATTAAGGTATACCACAATTTCAATGACGGTATTGAATTATAATGATGCTGATATGTTATTAGCAATGGCGGAGGAAAATAGAGATGTCAAACAAGATATCGGAACGATGTTGAATTTGGTGGAGCAGACTAAAAAGTTTCTGGATGAGGAGTTGGCAAAGTATGACTGGGCAACATCTCATAAATTTATGAGATGTTTATTCAAGAATCAAACAGCTTACACAGAAACAAAAACCAAGGGTGTTGGTCAAACAACCATCCTCAAATTCCTAAACAAAAATAAAACCAAATGGACATCAAACGAAATAGACATTGCTCTTGATATTCTCAAAAGCGAGGCAGAAAAAGAGATAGACAGAGAAGCAGTTATACTATTCAAAATACCTTATCAAGTCAAAGAATTCAAAGAGGCTGTTACAAATAAGAAAAATCCTGTGCCTGAAAAAAAACAAAAAGAGGTAGCAAAAAAAGTCATCAAAGAGCAGGATAAACGAAAAAAGGAAAAGAAAAAAGGTATACCATCAGGAGGACGCGGTATAAAACAAATTGTTAAAAGCATAGTAACACCAAAGAAAAGAAGCGATAATTTTCATAAAGCTGAAATGGCTATTGAGGATATTGAGAAAGCCTCTAAAAAATTAGTGGCCAGGATAACACAACTTAGAGAACTTCTCTCCAAAATGAAAGTCACAGAAATAAAAGGTATAAATGTACTCGGAGCAGAAATTGCTTTAAGAGATTTAATGAATGAATTCAAAAAGTTTGAAATTGAACAAAGAAAAGTTTCTAAACAAATCATAGGAAAAACAAAGTGAGTAGCAAATACATAAAATACAGAAACAATGGCATAAGATATTCTATTGAAAGGATTGCAGAAAAAATAATGGCGGAACAGATTATTGATGAAATATACACTTTTGAAAGATGGCTTCGCAAATTTTTGAAAATTAAGAGCTTTCCAAAAAGAAAAACATATCAATGGAGACTCTTCATCGACTTTAGAAAAGAATTAAGATTCCAACTTGATAATTATTTTTATAAAAATAAAAAACCTTATTGGATACAAATAGTAAATGGGATTGGTTTTGTACTTCGCAATGGTGAGTATATAGATAAAATACTATTTAACGAGAGGAGACCGCGAATACAAAAACCAACCACACTGGCTTCCAAAATTGTAGATGGACTTAGTAAAGCCAAATCACTCGACCCGGAGACGGCAAGAAACTTAAAAAAGATGAAAGAGGAATTCTTTGACCCAATAACCGATATGTGTTTAGGTCGGGCTATGAGACAAAAATTCCCAGAAGCCAAAATAAAAAGAATGCTTTCATCAAAGAAGACCAAGAAAACGAAGACCAAGAAAACCAAAAAGAAAAAATAAATAGGAGATAAAATAAGATGAGTTCAAGCGAGAAAACAGAAACCAAAGTTGAAACCATCACAGTGAGAAGAGCATTATTGGTGAAGCTGTATAAGATGCTCGGTTTCAAGACCGCCAATAACTGGGATTGCAAGAGGTTCGAGAGGAAGATAAAAAATCTGCCGGATTATATTGGCGAGAACGAAGTCGAATTACCCAATCCCAAAGCCCAAAAATTCCTGGATAGAATATTGAAGGCCTTGAAAAAGGGAAAAGTAATAGAGGTTGTAGATGAAAAAGAAAAAGACAAAAACGAAAATTTGGAAAAGGAGACTACGATGTCAAAGAGCAAAAACAAAAAGAAAAAGACAACTGAGAATGAGAAGAAGACAACAAAGAAAAAAGAAGCAGTAAAAAAGGAAAAGGGAATAGATGCTTTTGGGAGACGGTTGGGAACGCAAGGTGCTTTGATAGATTCATGCCTATCAAAGGAACCTAAAAGTGTGGAGACATTGGCAAAGGAATGTAAGCTACCAGTTCAACGGATAAGAACGCATCTCAACGACCTGGAAGAAAAAGGATTTATCAAGAGCAATAAAGACGGCAACTATTCCGTCAAATAGACATGGGATATACCGCAACAAAACGAATAGAGATAGCAGGCTTGCATCAATTGGACCTTCCCTATAAATCACCTTGTACCAGACAACATGGCCACAATTGGATTATTGAAGTAGAAGTGTGTGCCGAAGAATTGAACGAAGAAGGGATGGTAATAGATTTTACTCACATAAGCGAAATTGTGAATAGGTTAGACCATCGAAATCTAAATAATTTTATCAAACAACCAACAGCCGAGAATATAGCAAAATGGATAAGGGATGAAATTGAAAAGGAATTAGATATTCATAGAGACGAGGATAGCAACAGAAGTTGGGTTTCGAAAGTCACCGTTCAGGAAAGTGAGGGGAATGTGGCATGTTATATCCCATAAATGAAATCTTTTATTCCATCCAAGGTGAGGGAAGTAATGCTGGTATGCCTGCTGTCTTCATTCGTTTTGCCGGTTGTAATTTGAATTGCTCTTGGTGTGATACAGACCATTCCAAAAAGGTAGAATTATCAGCAAAGCAGATAGTTTGTGCAGTTAAGGCTTATAATTCTAAATGTCCTTTGATTGTTTTAACAGGAGGAGAACCCACAATATATCCTTTGAGAGGATTATTGGAAAGATTGGAGATATCAAATTCTGCAATAATAGCAATAGAAACAAATGGAACCAACCCAGATAGAATACGTCCTTTGAAAGATAAAGGATTATTGGATTGGATAACAGTAAGTCCAAAGTATTTTAGTACCGAAATGATTAGAAGCCTTAGAATGGCTCACGAAGTAAAGGTTGTCCTAACAGAAAGCAATGACCCTACTAAATACGAACATTATTTGGAAGATAAATTTGAAAAAGGTTTGGCCTTTGTTCAACCTTGCTCTGAGAATTACAAACCAGCTGTGGATTTTGTTTTGAGGAATCCAAAATGGAAATTGAGTGTGCAAATACAAAAGATAATTAGGATTAGATAATGCAAACAATGAACTTTACTTGGGATAATGTCCAATACAACGCCATGGATATAGCATCAAAAATAGATTTGATATATACAAAACGAGCCGTGAAAATATATGGTATTCCACGAGGAGGAATTTATGCTGCTCAAGCCGTTTTATCTTTTACAGAAGGGGAGGCTTATCTCGTAGAAAAGCCGGATAATGATTGTATTTTCATTGATGATATTATTGATACTGGAAGTACAAGAGATAAATTTACATCTAAATATGGACATTCGTTATCCTTTTATGCTTTGATAGATAAAACCAGAGAACATAAATCTCTGAAAGGAATTTGGATTTCTTTTCCATGGGAGAGGATGTGTAAGGAGAAAGGTCCAATTGATAATGTAAGAAGATTGATTGAATATATAGGGGATGACCCGGAGCGAGAAGGATTGAAGGAGACCCCAGACAGAGTTATCAAATCATACAAAACATTATTCGGTGGCTATCAACAAAAACCATCAGAAATTATTAAGGTATTCAAAGATGATACCTGTGATGAAATGGTTCTTGTTAAAGATATCGAATTCTATTCAACTTGTGAACATCACATGCTACCCTTCTATGGAAAAGCTCATATAGCATATATTCCAAAAGGTAAAGTGATAGGAGCATCCAAATTGATACGACTTTTAGAGATATTTTCAAGGCGTCTTCAAATACAAGAAAGACTTTGTCAACAGATTACAGAAGCTTTGGATGAAATGATAGAACCTCACGGTTCAGCTTGTATTTTGGAAGCTCAACATCTATGTATGATAGCTCGTGGTGTAAAGAAACAGCATTCCATAATGACAACCTCTTCTTTGACAGGTTCTTTCAATACCAGTCATAATACCAGAGTTGAATTATTAACCTTAATAAAGAAAGGTGATTGAAATGAAAACAACAATATGGATAACTACCATATTTGAAGCCTTTCATCGCTGGAAGGATGCTCCTGAAGAAGTTTATTTCCTAAGGGCATATCATCGACATATATTCGAAGTTGAAATAGGTGTAGCAGTACGACATGATGACAGAGATATTGAATTTCTTCAATTCAAAGATGAGGTAAATGAATATATAAAGAAACATTTTGAGCGAAAAAGATTTGAATTGTCTTGTGAAATGATTGCCAAAAGATTGTTTAATGAATTTACAGCTGAATATGTCAAAGTAAGTGAGGACGGTGAAAACGGAGCCACAATAGAGAGAGAATAGATTATGAATGGAAAAAGGATTGTAACATTCAAGACACCTGTTGATTATTTTCAACAAGTATTAGATGGAAAGTATCAAAATATCAATCGATTTAAGAAGTTACTTGAAACCAAAAATGATTGGGATGGATATGATTGTGATTTGCACATATATCCTTATATCCATGCCCGACCTGCTTTATTGAGTGTGGGTTGTCCCAATCAATGCCCTTTCTGTCCCACAGCTATAACACATAAGGGTCGTATACACTTTGGTAATTATAAATATATTCTCAGTCAATATAAAAACGAGAACATTCATTTCATGGATGAAAATCTCTTCTATAATAACAGCATGGATAGAATTCTAATCCTCTTGAAGAAGCAAAAGATACAATGGCTTGCCATGTCCGATTATAAAAGTACAATTAAGATATTGGAAAAATTTGGAGAGGATTATCTATATGATTGTGGGTTGAGAATTATTGAAATAGGTCTTGAAAATGTGGCTTTATTCAAAAAGGTAAAAGATTACATACCCACCAAAAAGATAGTCATATATTATCTCAATATGACTTGTTTACCTGGCGAAACAAAAGAATCTATCGCAGAGAATGCCAGATGGATGAAACCTGTATCACTCAAGAGATCTATACATTTCAACAATGGTGTATGGTATGCCTGTGGTCAATTCTTTTATCCGTATGATGGATATCAGGGAATAGGAAAAGGTAAGTGGGTTAATGGAAAGATAGCCAGAACCAGACCATCCTGGATACCCAATAGCCTCCTCTCCCAAGAATACAATATAATAAGTTTGGAAAGAACCAACTATTATAGTCAATTGATTTATGGAATCAAAATATACAAACCAAAATCTCAAGGAATAATAGGTGATTTTATACAGGGCAATCAACGTCTTGCGACTTGGATGCTTAGCGGAATAAGATGTGGAGGTATAATATAATGATGTATTACTGTCCATTAGAATCACACAAAGAAAGATATACCATGCAATGGTCGGCTCCCAAAACAGGTTGGTTGGAGAGGAATTGGATAAAACTTAATATCTCCTACAAAAGAATAGAGGGCAAATCAACTGGTGAAGCAATTAAGACAGGACAGGTCTTGGATGCTATAGGTCGTTCAATATGGGCTTTCTCTCAGATTGAACAATTATTGATATTATTGGAAGAAGGAATAATCAAAAATTCAGATAGTATTTATTTCGATGACTTTTGGCATCCAGGAATAGAAGCTCTTCCATATGCTTTTCATCTATTCAATATTCATCCTTCAATGTTTGCCTTTTGTCATGCTCAAAGTGTTGATGAATTTGATTTCACTTATCCTATGAGACATTGGATGAGACATTTTGAAAAAGGAATAGCAGCAGCATTAACTGGAATATTCGTAAATTCCGTTTGCTTAAAAGATTTGCTCTATCTTGGAGGAGTATGTGAGAGAGAAAAAATTCATATTATAGGACATATCTTCAGTTCCGAAGAAGTAAGAGAAAGAATGCCTGAAGGAACAATCATTGAAAGGGAAAACAAAATAATATTCAGCAGTAGATGGGATGTTGAAAAGAATCCCGGTTTCTTTATGAAGGTGGCTGTTGAAGTAATAAAACAAAGACCCAAAGCAGAATTTGTGATATGCACATCTTTTAATAGATTGAAAAGTAATAATCAGATGCTCATAGATGGTCTGAAAAGATTGATAGCAGAATATCCAAATAACATAATTCTCAAAGAAGGTTTGACAAAGGAAGAATATTACAATGAATTATGTAGAGCAAAAATCCAAATGAATACGGCCAATCAGGACTTTATTTCAATATGTTTATTGGAAGCAAGTGTTGCCGGCTGTTATCCTATCTATCCTTATTTTCGTTCTTTCCCCGAAGCATTCAATTATGATATGTCATTTATGTATGAACATTTGAATTTGCAAAGTGCTGTAAATAAAGTCATATCAATTTTGGATAGAGATGATTTATGGACAGAAGAAGAGATAGATAAAAGAGCTTGGATACATCTTCGACATGATGATTCTTGGAAGAATATGCTCAAAGTGATATGGAGAAAATAAATGGAATGTCCTTTGTTGATATTGGATTCAGGAGCGACATACCTATATAATAAATTTGTGAAGAAAAATAGAGAAGCAGGATTATTTGTACCTCGATGGAGAATTGCAAAATGGAAGGAAAAGATATTATACGAAGAGGATGGATTCAATCTTCTTCAACCTTCCGATATCGAGAAATTAAAAAAGAAAACAAAACCAGTTCGAGGAGAACAACATGGACCTGGAACGCATTTCATAAATAGAGTAAGTTTGGATTTTACATATTACAAGACAAATGAATTCAGAAAATTTCGAGATTCCTACATAAGGTTTATCAAAAAACACAGCAAATATCTATATGCTTATATCAATCTTGATGTGATAAATAATGCAGAGGAATCTTACAAGTCTCTAAAATACATGGAAAGTAAAGGATGTCATCCTCTACCTGTATTTCATATAGGTAATGATGTAAAATGGTTGAAAAGATATATAAAAGAAGGTTATCAAATTATTTGTATAGGTGGAATTTCTCCTAATCGATTTTCTATTGTTCAACCTATCTTGGATGAGATTTGGTTGAATGTGTTAACGGATTCAAAAGGTATGCCCATAGTCAAAGCTCATGGATTGGCTTGTACCTCCTATGATTTATTGACAAGATATCCTTGGTGGGGGGTGGACTCTGCCTCGTGGACAAAAATGGGAGGTTGGGGAGGTATATATATTCCACGTAAGAAAGAAGGCGAATTTGGTTTTGATAAATCTCCATTCGCACTTGCTGTATCAAATGAATCACCAAGAATAAAAATAGGAAGAAAACATTTCTATACTATTTCAAAGAGAGAAAGAGACCATGTAAAGGAGTGGCTTAATACCATAAATGTTCCTGTAGGTTCGATAAAAAAGGGTATACAAAAACCAGGTGTCACAAACGATTACCAAAGTAGAATGAGAGCCAATCTTTTTTATTTTCAGGCATTGAGTAATTCTCTTCCAAAATGGCCTTGGGCTCTTCGATTTCACAGAGAAGGATTATTTGCATGATATTATTTTACTCGGGTTCGAGAAGTAAAGATGTGGCTCCAGAAGATTTTGATGCAGACATCATGTTATCCTATAGTGATTTCTACAGTGAGAAAAAATCGGAGGCATTACAAAGATTTGAAAAATATAAAAAGAAATTTGATAAGAGAAAAAAGAGAAAAGGAACCAAAAGATGAAAATTGATAGAGAAAAGTTTTTGACACAATTGGAATTGGTTCTTCCAGGATTATCTCCACTTGAAATTATAGAACAATCATCCTGTTTCATATTCAAAAACGGAAAGGTGATGACCTATAATGATGAGATAATTTGCATCCAAGATTCTCTTCTTCATATTGAGGCAGCGGTTCCAGCTCTACCTCTCATATCTATACTTCGTAAACTCCGGGAGAGAATGATAGAGGTAACACCGGAATTCGAAGATAAAGGAGAATTATTGATTAAAGGAAAATCAAAACGTATAGGTATCAGAGTGGAAGAAAAAATTCGTCTTCCAATACAAACCGTAAAGAAACCAAAGAAATGGAAACCATTATCTAAAAACTTTGCTGATGCCGTCTCTATGGTTCAAGAATGTGCAGGGAGAGATGAATCCCAATTTGCAATGACCTGCATACATTTGGATTCCAAATGGATAGAAGCCTGTGACAATTATCAAGCTGCCCGTTATGAAATAAAAATGAAAATAGAAAAACCAATCCTTATTAGAAAACAATCATTAAGACATATTGTTTCATTAAACATGATAGAATTTGGTGAAACAAAATCTTGGATACATTTTAGAAATCGAGACGGTCTTGTTTTAGGTTGTCGTCGTTTCACAGGAAAATATCCTGACCTATCATCCATATTGAAAATCGCTAAAGGTATTGATATTATCTTACCAAAGGGAATTGAAAAAATCATAGAAAGAGCAGAAATATTCTCCATTGAGAATGCAGATGATAATAGAATCAAAGTAAATCTTCGAGAAAATAAATTCAAAATAACAGGAAGAGGTGTTTCGGGATGGTTCAGCGAAATTAAAAGAATAAAATATGATGACAAACCTTCCACTTTTACCATAGCTCCCAATCTTCTCTCCGAATTAGTACAACGTCATAATAAATGTATATTAACCAAAAATCGTCTAAAAGTCAAAGCAGGAAAATTCGTATATGTAACCGCTCTGGGTGCAATAAAGGAAGAATAAAATGAGTGAAGGATTCTTTTCATCTTCCAGATTATATAACACACAAAAAATATCTCGCATACCCAAATGCGGTCTATGTAAATTATATAGACATTGTAAATCTCCAAAGATGCCACCAACAGGTAAGGGTAAGAAAAAGATATTGGTTATAGCTGAAGCTCCTGGAGAAGAAGAGGATAGACAGAATACTCAATTGATAGGTAGGACAGGACAATACTTTAGACGATGTTTAAGAACTTTGGATATAGATTTGGACATAGATTGTTGGAAAACCAATGCCGTAATATGTAGAAGAAAAGGAAACAAAACACCTACCGATGAGATGATAGAAGCTTGCAGACCAAACCTTATGAAAACCGTTGAAAAATATAATCCAAATGTCATCATTTTATTAGGTGGTGTGGCTGTGCAATCGCTCTTAGGTATTGTATATAATGCTGATGTAGGTTCGATAAGCAGATGGGGAGATTACTGCATTCCATGTAGAAATCCTAATGCTTGGATAATTCCTACATATCATCCATCCCACATTTTAAGAAAGAATAGTCGAGTATTGCGTAGAATATTCAAAAGACATTTGAAGATGGCTATATCAAAAATCAAATCCAAACCTTGGAAAGTAGTGCCATCATATAAAGACCAAATAGAAATAATAGTCAGTCCATCCCGAGCAGCAAAAATCATTAGACATATATCTAAACAAAAAGGGTATATCTCATTTGATTATGAAACCAATACATTGAAACCGGAAAGAGAAGATTCCAAAATTGTATCTTGTTCAGTCTGTTGGAATGATAAAAAAACAATATCATATCCTTGGGTGGGAGATGCTGTAGACGCCACTGCTGAATTATTGAAGACCGATATTCCAAAAATAGCCTCCAATATAAAATTTGAGGATAGATGGACAAGAGCCAAATTAGGATTCAATGTAAGAAGATGGTATTGGGATACGATGTTAGCAGCTCATGTCATAAATAATAATCCTGGTGTCACAAGTATCAAGTTCCAAGCATTCGTTCTCTTAGGACAGGAAAGTTATAATAATCATATCGAACCATTCTTGGAAGACACAAAGAATGGAATTAACAGAATTGATGAAATAGATATCAGAGATTTGTTAGAATACGGTGGTTTGGATTCACTAATGGAATTCAAAGTAGCGATGAAACAAGTGGAGATATTGAAATGAATTCAATAGAATATATGAAAAATGTAAGACGGAGCGAATCCCCAAATTTCGATATGATAAACAAACGTATTCTTCATGCCTCTATTGGGGTATGTACAGAAGCCGGAGAGTTGGCAGATATAATTAAAAAATCTTTATTCTATAAGAGACAAATTGATAGATGGAATTTGATTGAGGAAATCGGAGACCTATTTTGGTATTTGGGTTTGATATGTGATGAATTAGATATAACTTTTGAAGAAATTATGGATATGAATATCAAAAAACTTAAAGAACGATATCCCAATCAATTCTCCATAAAAGATGAACGGAACAGGAATTATGAAAAGGAAAAAGAAGCAGCAGAAGGATGAGACCAACAACCAAACAAGCATATAAATTACTTCATGATGGAGGTATAGCTCTGTCCCATATAGAAGCGAATGGGATGAGAATAGACGAGAGATACCTTCATCATGCTATCAAAAGCACAAATGGAAAAATCAAACGATTAACCGAAGAAATAAAAAAAGATAAAATATATAGAATCTGGAGAAGAACTTATGGTGAGAAAACCAATTTAGGTTCTCATCAACAACTTGGTAAAGTTCTATTTACAGTGATGGATTATCCTGCAGTCGAATTTACAAAGACCGGAAGACCTAAGACAGATATTCATGTACTGGAAAAAATCGATTTGGATTTTGTTAGAAATTTTCTCGGAATAGAGAGATTGAAAAAGGCTGTAAATACTTATCTGAAAGGTATATTAAGAGAGACAGTAGATGGATATCTTCATCCCTTCTTTAATTTACATTTGGCAAGAACATATCGTGGTTCATCAGATTCTCCAAACTTCAAAAACATTCCTGTAAGAGTTCCAGAAATAGCAAAATTGATTAGAAGATGTTTTATACCAAGAAAAAACCATGTCATTGCAGAGATAGATTATAGTGGAGCAGAAATTTGTGGAGCAGTTTGTTATCATAAAGACCCAAGAATGATTACCTACATCAAAGAGAAAAAAGACCTGCATAGAGATATGGCAATGCAATGCTATATGCTCCGAAGGTCTCAGGTGAATAAGGATATCCGTTACTGTGGGAAGAATATGTTTGTCTTTCCTCAATTCTATGGGGATTATTATGTTCAATGTTCCAAATCACTTTGGGAGGCTATTGGTCTGTTACATTTGAAAACTGTTGATGGTCTCAATCTAAGAAAACATTTGAAAAATCAAGGTATTAGAAAACTTGGTAGATGTGACCCGGATAAAAGACCTGTCAAAGATACATTTGAAAGACATATACAAGAAGTAGAATATAGATTTTGGAATAAAAAATTCAAAGTCTATAATCAATGGAAAAAGGATTGGTGGGAAAGTTATTTGAGAACAGGTGGATTTGATATGTTAACCGGTTTTCACATAGAAGGGTTTTATGAAAGAAATAACGTAATCAATTATCCAATACAAGGAACTTCCTTTCATTTTCTACTTTGGTCTTTAATTCAAATAGTTCAATGGATGATTAAAAGTAGAATGAAATCATTGATTGTTGGAGAAATTTATGATAGTATAGTTGGAGATATTCACAAAAAGGAATTGGATGATTATCTATCAATGGCTAAACATATAATGACAGAACTTATTAGAAAACATTGGCATTGGATTATAGTGCCCTTAACTGTTGAAACAGAAGTCGCTCCAGAAGGCAAGAGTTGGTATCGTAAAGAAGAGGTGAAAATATGAATCTCATATCAATTGATGAAGATATTATAACACGGACCATAATATCACTTGAGTGGATGACAACAGATATCAAATGGAGAGCAGATGAAACAAAATTAAACTTTGAAGAAGGTTCAAAGGAAGGTTATTCACCACAATTACAAGATGCTTTAGATTTATTAGAAGAATTACTTGAAATAGAATTGACGGAGCATTTTAATGGAATTATCCAATCAGATAATTCATGGTGATTGTAGAAGAATATTAAAAAAGATATCTCCTGTTGCCTTAATTTTAACAGACCCTCCTTACGGAATAGATTATACAAAAACTCAAGGCACGAGACAGAAAGAGAAAAAAAGAAGAGAAATGAAGGGCGACAAGAAAATAATGGATTTCACTTTTCTTTTTAATAGACCAGAATTGAAGATTATATTTGGAGCCCAAAATTTTTGGTTGCAAATACCTACTCGCGGAAGATGGTTATGTTGGGATAAAAGAGTCAGACCAATTGCAGATGCTGCGATTGGTTCTGCTTTTGAACTTGCTTGGATAAGTAAAAAATCAGGCTATTATAAAATATATAGAATTATGCACGGTGGATATGTCAATGCAGATACTGATTATCGTAATCCAGGAAAATTTAGGAGATATCATCCTACACAAAAACCAATTAAACTTATGGCCGCCATTATCAGAGATTTCTCAAAACCTGGTGATACCATACTTGACCCATTTTGTGGTTCAGGTTCAACCCTTATAGCAGCAGAGCGAGAAGGTAGAAAATGGATTGGAATAGAAATCAATGAAGAATATTGTAAGATAACAAGAAAGAGAATAGAAATAGAAAGAAGAAAACCAAAACCTCTTATATAAAAGAAAGATAATGGAATTGTACAGAAAATATAGACCAAAGACTTTGGATGAAGTATTAGGTCAAGACCATATCATCAAATCGTTAAGGATTATGATAAAAAAAGAAAAGATACCACATGCGTTATTATTTGCTGGACCAAGTGGTTGTGGTAAGACCACTTTGGCGAGAATACTTAGAAGAGAATTAGGATGTGGCAGACATGATTTTAATGAATTGAATTGTGCTGATGTCCGAGGTATAGAAGAGGTAAGAAAGATAAGACAACGAATACAACAAGTTCCTATAAGTGGCAAATGCAGAATATGGTTGATAGATGAAGCTCATAAATTAACAAACGATGCTCAAAATGCTTTTCTCAAAATGCTGGAGGATACACCGAAGCATGTTTATTTCATGTTGGCTACCACCGAACCTCAAAAATTATTGAAAACAATAAGAACAAGATGTACTGAAATTACCGTCAAAAGTCTTTCCAAAAAATTGTTAATCAAATTGATTATTGATACAGCCAAAAAAGAACATAGAAAAATATCAAAAGATGTTATTGATAAGATGGTAGAAAATAGTTATGGTTCTGCTCGTAAAATTCTTGTCTTTCTAAATCAAATCATAGATTTAGAAGGTGAAGAGGATATGCTCAATACCATAGAAGAAACGACAATGGAAATACAAGCAATTCAAATAGTAAGAGCTTTATTGAATCCAAAAACCAAATGGCCCGAAATGGCTAAAATACTAACAGAAACGGAAATGGATGAACCGGAACAATTAAGATGGATGATTTTAACCTATTGTAAGAAGGTTTTATTAGGAGGAAAAAAATTAAGTGGCCGAGCATTTGATATAGTTCAAGCATTTGAAGATAATTTCTTTGATTCTAAATATGCTGGGTTTGTTGCTACTTGTTACAAGATTATTGAAGAAACTTAAAAATTCTCTAATGTCTTGCTTGAAATTGACGATAATATAATGTAAGGAGACAAAAATGAGTAAACAAAAAAGTCTAACTGCTGAAGATGAAGAATTTGATTTATTGAAACCAGATAGGACCCGATTGGATGAGGAATGGGTTAACCAACCTAAAATGGTTTTCGATTACATCATTCGATTGGAAGAAGCCAGGGAAGCATTGGATGAAGCCAATTCCGAATTGAAAACCGTACATGCTGAATGTGATAAAGATATAAGAGCAAATCCGGAGAGTTATGATTTGCCAACCAAAACAACCGAAACAATGATAAAGAATACCATAATGCTTCAACCCGAATATAAGGCTGCTGAAAAGGAATTCCTAAATATAAAACATGAAGTAGGTATAATAGGTGCGGCCGTTTCTGCCATGGAACATAGGAAGAAAGCACTTGAAAATTTAGTTTATCTTTACGGACAAAATTATTTCTCGACTCCAAGAGCATCCGATGAAGATACAAAAGCTGTTGTCGATGAAATGGAACAACGCAGAGCAAAGGAGCGAAGACAGCGAGGGCAGAAGGGTAAAAAGAGGAAAAGAAGGGGAGACAAGGATGTTGAATGATATTATAGTGATAATAATTGCAACCATCGTACTTCCATTAGTGGTTTATCTATGTATGAAATTCGGAACTGTGGCCTATTATAGGGCTAAAGAAAATATGGAAAAATCGAATAAGGAAAGTTAAGGAGAACATGAAATGGCAAGCTCGAGAAAGAAGAAGAAAAAGAAGAAGGAAAAGAGAAGCGTAGCAGGAGCAACAAGACGTAGGAGAGAAGAAGCGGAAAGAGGTATGGCACCTTCCTGTTTTGAACTGCCGGAAGATACAGACCGTTTCGAACTCAAATCTACTAAATCCATTCGGGTGGACCTAATACCCTACGAGGTAGGTGAGGGAAATCCTAAGGCCGATGCAGGTGAATTATATTGGGAGAGAACATATTACATTCACCGCGGCGTAGGACCAGAACAAGAATGGATTGTCTGTCCAGCACGAACAGCCAAAAAGAAATGTCCTATCTGCGAATTCATAGCCAAACTACAAAAGGACCCGGAAGCGGATGAAGAAACCATAAGGGCACTAAGACCAAGTAAAAGAATGCTGATGAATGTGGTTGATATGACAGACGACGAGAGAATCATCAAGATATGGGACATCAGTCATAATTACTTTGGTCGGGCAATGGACGAAGCTTTGGAAAGCAGCTATGAGGATGATGATGACAACATGGATAATTTCTGCGACTTGATAGACGGTTCTTACCTCAAGCTCGTGGTGGAGAAAGGCTGGCAAGGCAAAGGATTCTCCGTAGAAAGAATCGACTTCAAATCGAGAAAAGAAGATTTGGAGGAAGATATCCTGGAGGATTCGCATTGTTTGGATGATTTGCTTATCATAAAAGACTATGATGAGTTAAAAGAACTCCTATTGGCCGGCGAGGAAGAGGAAGAGGAGGAGGACGAAGAACCGAAGAAAAAGAAGAAGAAGAAAAAGAAGCGGAAAAAAGAAGAAGAGGACGAGGATGAGGGAGAAGATGAGGAAGAAAATGAGGAAGAAGAGGAAGAGGAAGAAGAACCGAGAAAAAAGAAGAAAAAGAAGCGGAAAAAAGAAGAAGAGGACGAGGATGAGGATGAGGACAATTGGGACGATGACAACTGGGATGAAAATGAGGAAGAAGAGGAAGAGGAAGAAGAACCGAGAAAAAAGAAGAAAAAGAAACGGAAAAAATCATCTAAGAAAAAAAGACGGTAACGAGTTTTTCTCCCCTCCGCAATTAGGGGTCGCTCACTTACACGGCCCCTGATTGTTTTTATAATATGAAAACAAAAGAAATTAAAAAAATGCCTAAAAAGAAAAGAAAAAGTAAAAGATTAACAATCAAAGATTTTTTAAGCACAGGTAGTACACTTCTCAATCTTGCCTGCACTGGTAAACCTAATTGTGGATTTGCCAAAGGCAAGTATTATTTCATTGTTGGTGATTCAATAAGTGGTAAAACATTCTTATCACTTACCTGTTTGGCTGAGGCAAGTATCAATTCTAATTTCGATGATTACAGATTTATCTATGATAACAGTGAAGATGGAGCAATGATGGATGTCGCCAAATTCTTTGGTGACAAATTAGCAAAGAGAATGGAACCTCCTGGAAGAGCTTTTGCTCAATCAGGACCAGAAGCCCCGATTTACTCCTCAACTATCGAAGAATTTTACTACCATGTGGATGATGCTATTCGAAAGAATAGACCCTTCATTTACATTTTGGATTCTATGGACAGTTTGAGTTCCAAGGATGAGGCTGATAAATTTGATGAAGCAAAATCTGCTTATCGAAAAGGAAAGGATGCCGCTGGCAGTTATGGTGTCAGCAAAGCCAAAGAGAATTCCATGAAATTGAGGAGGATATTGACACCACTCCGCAAAACAGGTTCCATTCTCATTATTATAAATCAAACAAGAGATAAAATAGGAGGGTTTGGTTTTGAAAAGAAAACTCGGTCGGGGGGTCATGCTCTAAGATTTTATGCAACGATAGAAATGTGGTCATCTGTAAGGAGCAGAATATCAAAAACCATTAAAGGTAAAAAAAGACAATTGGGAGTCAAGTGTAAAATAGAAGTAAAGAAGAATCGAATAACAGGGAAGGAAAGAATAATATATATATCCATATATCATTCCTTTGGAATAGATGATATTGGTTCCTGTGTTGATTATTTGATTGAGGAGGAAGCCTGGGAACAAAGAGGCAAAATAATAAAAGCAAAAGAATTTGATTTCAAGAGTACAAAAGAAAATCTGATAAGACATATAGAAGAAAATGAACTGGAAATGGATTTGAGAGAAATTGTCAGTGATGTATGGAACGAAATCGAAGATGCTTGTACCGTAAAAAGAAAAAAGAAATATGAATGAATTATATATCACAGTCATTCAATTATCAGGAGATTCCTATTTTTGGGTATTGAGGAATGCTCATGAATATGGAAAAATACTTGCCTCTTCTCGTCTTATTGGAGCAAGAGAAACTGTCATAACAGAAGCCCATATCCTATCAACAAAATTGGGATTGCCCGTTCCTACTATAGAAGAAAGATAATGAACGAAAAGATAGTCATATTAGATTGCAATTATCTTTGTCATCGTGCCAAGCATGTGTTTGGTGACTTGAGTTTTAGAGGCTCCGCTACTGGAGTGATTTATGGTTTCCTAAGAGATATTAGAAACTATCAAAGAATATACGATACCAATCATATGGTTTTCTGTTGGGATTCTAAAACCAACAAACGAGAGAAGATATATCCATTATACAAAGCTCACAGAAAAGATAAATATGCAGGGATGGGTGCAAAGGAACGTCGATTTGAAGGTGATTTTCAATCTCAAATGAGGTTACTTCGTAGTTCTTATCTTCCAGAAATTGGTTATAAAAATATATTCATTCAAGATGGTTATGAAAGTGATGATATTATTGCTTCTGTTTGTTTCAATCTGGCTTTGACAACAACTGAGGTTGTTATAGTATCCAGCGATAGCGACCTGTTTCAACTTATAAGTCCTCAGATATCTATTCACACTCCACAGAAACAGAAAAAAACGATAACCTTACAATCATTTTTCTCATACTATGGTATAGTACCTTCACAGTGGATAGAAGTAAAAGCAATTGCCGGTTGCACCACTGATAATATCAAAGGGGTAGAAGGTGTAGGTGAGAAAACTGCCATCAAATATATAAGAGGTGAATTGAAAACCAAAAGTCAAGCCTATGCCGCTATCAAAAATAGTACAAAAATCATTAACAGAAATAGAATCCTGGTGACATTGCCGTACGAAGGAACTGATATTTATGATGTGATAAAGAAGGATGAATTCTCAAGAAAAGGATGGAAGGATGTCTGCAAAAAATT
>Ga0209986_10000137_pt1 | contig 65145 bp, 50 predicted proteins | sample BlataG_FD_183168 | JGI IMG/M metagenome (GOLD analysis project Ga0209986, IMG submission 183168) | Deep subsurface microbial communities from Black Sea to uncover new lineages of life (NeLLi) - Black_00105 metaG (SPAdes) (version 2) | ecosystem: Environmental > Aquatic > Marine > Oceanic >... | reverse complement strand
GTCGGGGCGACAGGATTTGAACCTGCGACCTCTTGACCCCCAGTCAAGCGCGCTAGCCAGTCTGCGCCACGCCCCGAATTGACCGAGCCACGCAATGCCCCCTCGCATCCACGTCGCCCGACCGACACACTATCGCAAACTGCCGCCGTTCAGACAACATCGGCCCGCCGTCACCGCCACACACTCAATTTTCGCCCACCCATGCCAACCCCTGCTGCTAGCTTTTCGCACCGGCTTATCGCCGCCATCCAGGCTAAGGGCACTCCCGCCTGCATCGGCCTCGACCCCAAGGCCTCCGGCCTGCCACCGGCCCTGCTGGCCGGCAGCGACACCGCAGCCGCCGCCGCGGCCGACCTGCCGCCTGAGGTGCTCGCTCCGATTTTCACCACATTCTGCCGGGAGGTGATCGACGTCATCGCTCCACTCGTCCCGATCGTCAAGCCACAGCTCGCCTACTTCGAGGCCCTCGGGCCGCCGGGGATGACCGCACTGGCAGACACCATCAGCTATGCCCACTCCAAGGGCCTGCTGGTGCTCGCCGACGGCAAGCGGGGCGACATCGGCTCAACCGCCGAGGCCTACGCGGCTGGCTGGCTAAACGGCCCCTGGGCCGCTGACGCCCTCACCGTCAATCCCTACCTCGGCCTCGACTCAATCGAGCCATTCGTCACCCGGGCTGACTCCCAACAGGCGGGAATCTTCGTGCTGGTGAAAACCTCCAACCCCGGCGGGAAGGACTTTCAAGATCTCACCACAGCCGGCGGCACCGTCTACGACCAGGTTGCCAAGGGGGTTGAAGCAGCCGCAGCTCGAACTGCTGCCGGTGATCGCTATGGGAGTGTTGGGGCAGTCGTAGGCGCAACCTGGCCGGAACAACTTGTCAGCCTGAGGGCCGCCATGCCTCACACCTGGATACTCATCCCCGGCTTCGGCCATCAGGGTGGCACTGCCACTGACGTCGCTGGCGGCTTCGCTGCCGATGGCTTGGGGGCCCTGGTGAATTCAGCTCGAGCCGTGATCTTTGCGCATCAGCGACCTGATTTGAACGAAGGGCTCCAGCCACATCAGTGGCAGACCGCCGTCGAGCGGGCCTGCCTGGAGATGATTGACCAACTCGCTGCCGACACCCCCGCCGGTCGGCTGCGACCATCGGCTCGATAATCCACGTGTCACGCCGCACGCCACCTACGGGCGGTCGGCCTCTTCTGCAAGTTCCTGCTCTGGCACCGGGCCCAATGGGGTCTGCGGAATTGGCTCGGGCGGTGCAACCTTCGTCCCCACCACATCAGTATCCCGGGTCGGGGGAAAACTCTCGATCGAACCGAGTGTTTCCCGCTGCTCGTACAACGGCGTCTGGCCCGCATAGGCCAGCAGCAGCCAAGCCACGCAGAGCAGGCTGTCGAGATTGGTCCGCTCGTAGCCGTGGGAGCCATCGACGCCGAAGGTTACCAGGGCGGTCCGGATGTCGTTGCCCGCCTCCACCGCTGACGCGCTGTCGCAGCGGTAATACCGGAAGATGTCTCGCCCGCAGGGAATGCCGTTGGTGGCACAGAGGTTCAGCAGGTGATGCGTCAGATGGTAATCGAAGGGGCCGGTCGAGTCGGCCATCGCAATCGTCACGCCAAACTCACTCGACGCCTGGCCCGGGGCCGTGGTGCCATTGTCGATTGTGATCATCTCAGCCACATCGCCATGCAGCACAGCTGAGGCCCCCGACCCCACCTCCTCCGAAATCGTGAACAACAAATGCAGATCGACCGGCAGTTCCAGCCCCGTGTCGCGGATGTACTTCGTTGCCGCCAGGACCGCGGCCACGCCCGCCTTGTTGTCAAGGTGGCGGGCATTAATGAAGCCGTTGGGGAAGGTCTCGACCGCTGCATCAAAGCCGATGAAGTCACCGATGCAGATACCAAGCATCTCCAGCCCCCGCTGGGAACTGACCCGCTCGTCCACCCGCACCTCGACGTTCTCCCAGGAGATCGGCTGCGTGTCGATGTCATCGTTGTAGGTGTGGCCCGACGCCTTCAGCGGCAAAACCTGCCCGCGAAAGATCCGGTTGTCGGTGAAGATCGAGACCCGCCCCCCCTCAGCGAACCGAGGTGACCAGGTGCCCACCGGCACCATTGCCAGCCGGCCGTTCTCCTTCAGTTCCTTGACCATGCCGCCGAGAGTATCGAGATGAGTGACGACCGCCCGCTCAGGCCCCTGCTGCCGCCCGGGAATCGTGGCCCGGATCGCCCCCCGACGGGTGAGTTCAAACGCCACACCAAGATCATTCAACAGACCACAGACCACCCGGACGATCGGATCGGTGTAACCGGCCGGCGAGTGAATGCCCAGCAGGGTCTTGAGCGTGTCGAGCAGGTAGTCGGTGTCGAGAACGGGCTTCATGGTCGAGGCATCCAAAGGGTGGCCGCGGCCCGCTCGACCGCGGCGGCTCACAAGCCCTACCGTAGCGTCGCGGCGACGTGGGGGAAGAGCAGGTCTATAAACCGCTCTGCTGTCGGCTGCGGCTCATGGTTTGCCAAGCCCGGCCGCTCATTGGCCTCGATGATGACATACTCATCACCGGTCACGTCGGGCACCAGCAGATCGAGGCCGACGACGGGAATTTCAAGTGCTATTGCTGCCCGCACGGCGGCCTGCCGCAGCCTGTCGCTCAGGTCGGCTGTCACATCGTGGATCGTCCCACCAGTATGCAGATTGGCCGTCCGCCGGACCTGGACGACCTCGCCCTCTGGCAGGATCGTCTCAAGGCTGTGACCTGAGGCCGCGATGCACCGCTCCGTCTCGGCATCGATCGGGATGCTGCTCTCGCCCCCGGTTACCACACTGCGGCGTCGGCTCACCTTCTCAAGCAAATCCCGCAGGCTGTGGCGGCCGGTACCCCGCACCTCGGCCGGGCGGCGAATCGCAGCCGCCACCACCTCGTAGTTGATCACGATGATCCGCAGATCACTACCGTTACAGAATCGCTCGAGCAACACCCGCTCGTGAAACCGCTGGGCCGTGGCAAATGCCTGCTCTAGCACCTCCGGTGTCTGGATGTCGACGGCCACCCCCTGCCCCTGCTCACCCACCAGGGGTTTCACGACCACCCGGCCATGTTCCGCCAGAAAGGCCTCGGCCTCGGTCACGTTCGTACAGACCCGCTGCGGCGGAACGGCCAGACCAGCAGCGGCCAGCAACTCACTGGTCAGCTGCTTGTCGGCACAGCGGCAGATGGCGATTGCCGAGGTGAGATCAGACAGCGACTCCCAGCAGACGACCCGGCGATTGGCCTGGGTGAGCCGAAAGTACCCGCGGGCCGGGTCAAGCGGCTCAACCCCAATGCCCCGCCGCAACGCCTCATTAATGATGATCGCCGCGTAGGGATTGAATCCTTCTTGAACGCCTTTCTGAATGAACAGCGGCTCATTGATCTGGTTCCGCCGCTTGATCAGCAGCACGGGGGCCCGTTCAAAGCCAAGTCGCTCATAGAGCGTGATCGCGGCGTCATTGCCCTGCATGACCGACAGATCAAGCACGCTGCGGCCACGGGCGGCGAAGGTATTGGCCAGAAACGTCACCAGGGCGGCCCCTACGGCCGGGAACTGGCTGTGGGGATCGACCGCCAGCGCCCAAAGGCTCGTGGAGTTGAACAGGTCCTCAAAGCAACGGGTATGGTCAACCCCAAGCATGACTCCCAGCACTGTCTCGGCATCGTGGGGCCGGGCGACATAGTAGGTGAACCGGTCGTCGCGACAGGCCTGCCAAACCGCGTGCTCGTCGATGGGCACCATTCCCACCCGGCTGTAAATCCGGTTGATCGCCTCCAGGTCGGCCCGCTGCTGCAGTTCGGTGATCCGAAACGGCAGCCCGCTCTGGTTTTGCTGTTTCCAGCGGGTCAGATCGAGCCGGTAGGTGGTTGAGGGGTCGAGGAATAGATCCTGGGGAGCAACATTCAGGATCAGCTGCGGATCGTTGACATAAAAGGCGATGTCCCGCCGGCCCGGCTGCTCGTCCAGCAGCACCGCGGCCACCGTCTCGGGATTCGGGAAGGTATGGGCGAAGATCAGTCTTCCCCAGCCGACATCGACCAGGGATGCCCCCGGTGGGACGTCGGGCGTCATTGGCAGCCTCCTCCCTCCGGCAGATGCTCCTGCAGCCAGAGCTCAAGCAAGGCCAGCTGCCAGAGCTTTGAGCCCCGCAGGGGCGTGATGTGGACTTCGGGGTCAGCCAGCAGCGTGGTGACATAGTCCTGCTGGAAGAGACCGCGGTGGCGGGCGGCGTCGTTGGTGAGGGCGTCGCGGGCCAGATCGAGGAACGGCCCTCGCAGGTACTTTAAGGCCGGCACCGGAAAATACCCCTTCGGCCGGTCGATCACCTCCGCGGGAATCACCCGGCGGGCCGCCTCTTTGAGAATGTGCTTGCCGCCGCCGGCCACCTTCAGCTCCGCCGGCACAGTGGCAGCGAACTCGACCACCTCATGGTCAAGGAAAGGCACCCGGGCCTCGAGGCTTGCCGCCATCGTGTGGTTGTCGACTCGCTTGACGGGGTCATCGATCAACATCACCTGGGTATCGATCCGCAGGGCCTTGTCGATCGGCAGTTCGGCCCCCGGCCGGGCGAAGTGCTCGGCGACGAATTGCCCCGCCCAGTCCTGGTCGGCCAGCCCGGTGGCCACCACCCGCTGATACTCGCCGAAGTTGCGGTCGAAAAATCCCTGGCGATAGGTGGCCAGGGCATCGGTCGCCTCGAGCATCGGTGGATACCAGTGATAGCCGGCGAAAATCTCGTCGGCTCCCTGCCCGCTCTGGACCACCTTCACGAACTTTGCCACCTCCTGTGAAAGCAGGTAAAAGCCGACGTTGTCGTGGCTGACCATCGGTTCAGACATCTGACCAATGCATTCCCGCAGGGCCGGCAGCGTCCGGGCGGCATCGATCGACAGTTTGTGGTGCCTGGTCTGGTAGCGGTTGGCGATGATGTCGGAGTATTGAAACTCATCGCCCGCCTCACCGCCGACGGCGTCGAAGCCGATGGAAAAGGTCTCGATGCCACTATTGCCATGCTCGCAGAGCAGGCCGACCACCAGGCTTGAGTCGAGGCCACCCGACAGCAGCACCCCCACCGGCACATCAGCCACCAGCCGCCGTTTCACTGCTCGTCGCATCACATCGAGCGTTGCCTCAATCCAGTCATCTTCGGTGAAGCCCGCCTGCTCGGGTCGCCCCCCGAAGCTGATGTCCCAGTACCGCTGCTGCTGCATGGTTCCATCAGGCTCAATGGTGGCGACCGTGGCCGGAGGCAACTTCTTCACCCCGCTTAAGATGGTCCGCGGTGGCGGCACAATCGAGTGAAAGGTCATGTAGAAGTTCAGGGCGACCGGATCGATCGACGTGTCGACCCCACCAGCAGCGAGCAGTGCCGGCAGGCTGGAGGCAAACCGCAGCCGGTTTGGTCCTTCGCTGTAATAGAGCGGCTTGATCCCGAGCCGGTCGCGGGCCAGCACTACCCGGCCAGAGTCACGTTCATGGATGGCGAAGGCAAACATGCCGTTGAGCCGCTTGACACAGTCGGCGCCCCAGGCGTGATAGGCCTTGAGGATCACTTCAGTGTCACCCGTGCTGAAGAATCGATAGCCCTTGCCCTCGAGTTCTGTCCGCAACTCGGGATAGTTGTAAACCGCACCGTTGTAGGCGATCGACAAGCCGAGGGCGGCATCGACCATTGGCTGCTGGGCCGCCTCGGAGAGATCGATGATCTTCAGCCGGCGGTGGCCGAAAGCCACCCGGCCGCGGGCGACCAGCCCGGCTCCATCGGGCCCCCGCCGCAGCATCGTGGCGGCCATCCGATCGACGGCAGCCACATCGGCGGCGTCGGTTCCGAAACGAATTTCACCGCAGATGCCGCACATACCGACCTACCCTTCGTGATGGTGCAGCCGGTGTGGCAGATGAAATCCAGCAACGCCCATGGTCACAACGCAGGTTGGTCGCGGGGCGATGGCGTCGCGGGTCGGATTGTCCGTCGGGGCTCGACTGCTTTGCATGCCCTCTCGTTCTATGCCCGCCTCAAGGCCTGTTTCACCCGCCAGTCTGTGGAAATGTCTGCCGCCGCAGGCTGCGGCGATCGACAACCCTGAAGGGTGCTGCCCTCAGGCGGAAAAAGGCCATGAACGGCTTTTTCCATATCCACAATCACCTAGTTTCGGGATTCGCCCTCGCAATGCAACCCGCAGCCTGTCCCGCTTGACGACGGAACTGCAGACTTCACGATCGCCCAAGCACGAGCGAAAATATGGCTGTCCCGACGCCCGTCAGGCTCTCTCCCGCCACCAAGCCGGCCGCCACGGGCAGGATCAGCCGCCGGGCCGCGGTGCCGCCCGACCGCGTGGCAACCTCCGCTGCCACGGCACCGGCGAACAGCGACAAGCTGTTCCAGGCCGGAATTACGAAGGCCAGGCCGATGCTCACTGGACTGGGCAGCACCACTGCCCACTGCCGTGGCAGATGGTGCTGGAGGACGGCCAGGGCAGCTCCTGCCACGCCACCCACCAGCGACGCAGGTAGCACCCCCTGCGGTGCTGCGTCCAACCCGTCCCGAAACAGCTCGGCAACCGCCATCCAGGTGGCGACCGCCGGGGCCGGCCACTCCGGGGTCAGCAGCATGGCGGCTGGATCGGGCACCAGCACCAGATAGGCGGCACTGCCGGCCAGTGATCCGACCAGGACGCCGAGACACTGGGCGAGGGCCTGGGCCCGCACCGATGCCCCCAGCAGCAGCCCCGTCTTCAGGTCGTGCAGCAGGTCGGAACACTGCCCTGCCGCCCCACCGGTCACATTGGCCGTCATCAGGTTTTCGGTGACGCTGGCCGGGTTGATCAGGCCAAAGGTGAGCTGAGTCACCTTGCCCAGCGCCCCGATCGGCGGAATGCCGGTCTCACCCGAAACCCGTGCTGCCACCACCGCCAGAACAAAGGTAAGGGCCACCGCCAGCACGCCCATCCAGGGACTGATGCCGAAGATCGTGGTCTGAGCCACCGTGGTACCGACAGTGACCATCAGCAGCCCAACTGCCAGCCACGACCAGGGGATTCCCGGCCCGACATCGCGAATCGGGTGCTCGTCCACCGCGTCGGCGACCTTGCCCTCCGTATCCAGGGTCTGCCGCCCGCCCATCAGCGACCACACAAACCCGGGCAGCGAGTAGCCGAACGAGACTAGCGCCGCCACCACCATCATGGCCACGCCGGGCCAGAGCAGAAACTCAACCGCCTCCCCAAAGACCGCGCCGGTTGTCTCTGCCGGTATGGCCAGCCGCCCGCTCGCGAAAAGCCAGGGGGCAAGAATGCCCCAGGCCAGCACCGCACCGAGCAGCATTGAAAGGCCAACCCGCAGGCCACAGATGGCCCCGAAGCCGACCATCAACAGTGACGGATCGAGCAGAAACCCGAGGCTGCGGGTGGTCACCGTCGGCAGCCCGAAGGCTCCCAGGCCAACTGCCGGTCCCAACTGCGGCAGGCTGCCGGTCAACCGGGCGAACAGATCGACCGTCAGCTTGACACCACCGGACAGCAGCCCGCCTCCGAGCAGCCAGCGAATCCGCGTCGCTGCCTCGCTGCCGGCGGCATAAATCTCGCGGACGGTTTCGGCGGTGGCGGCGCCGGCCGGAAAGGGGAGTTGCTGCACCTCAAGCATCTGCCGCCGCAGGGCCAAGCCCACCAACACGCCGATCAGGCTTACGGTGAGCAGCCAGATGCTCAAGGTCGGCCAGTCAAGCGTGACACCAGTCAGGATCGCCAGCGCCGGAATCGGTGCCACCAGCCCCGACGAAATAATCGAGGCGGCACTCGAAGCAGCCGTCTGGTTGATGTTGTTCTCAAGCAACCCCCAGGGCGGCACCCGGTCGCCGAGTCCCCGGCGGGCGAGTCCCCAAAACCCCATGCTGAGCAGGGCAGCAGCGATCGACATATTGAACGACCAGCCGATTTTCAGCCCTGAGTAGACATTGCAGGGCACCAGCAACGCGCCGAGCACCGCCCCGGTGCAGGCGGCCCGGAAGGTGAACTGTCGGCAGGCAGCCCCTGGCTCGTCACTGGCAGGGTAGGCTTGGTTCATGGGAGCGTACGTTACCAAAAACCGCATCTCCATGAGCTCGCCGGGCGATTCCCTGTCGGGTCCGATCGTCCCTCTTTCGTCATGAAGCCAATCAACCACTGCAACATCGTGAAACTCATCTGCCTGCTGGCGTCTTTGTTGGCAGATGGTGCAGCGACAGCCAGCGAGCCTCCAGCAGCTTCATGGGCCTCGGCCTGGTCAGCCACCGCAATTGAGTCGCAACTGCGAGAGATTACTGATGAATTGGCCACCCTCGCCCACCCCCGGCTCATGACTGGCATCGGCCCGATCGGCTATCGCTCGAAATCACACGAGAAACCAGAGCAGCGCGAGTGGATCGAGATCGACCTTGAAGAAGCCACCACCATCAACGCCGTGATCATCGTTCCGGCTCTCTACCACACTCCAGATTCGACGCTTGAGGCCGATGGGTTCCCCGAGGCCTTCACGGTGATCGCTGTCCATGACCGTCTTCACACTGAAACAGTTCTCGCCAGCTTCACGGCGGCCGACGGCCTGCTGCCCCGCAAGGCCCCCCTGCTGATCGACTGCCCGCCGACTGTCGCAACGCGAGTGCGGCTGGAGGCGACGAGGCTCACGCCGCGGGCCTGGGACGGCCGGTACTGCCTGCAGTTGGCCGAAGTGCTTGTGTTCTGCGGCGAACAGAACGTGGCCCTCAACCGACCGGTCACCAGCTCCTCCAACGACGACAATCCGGAAGGCGGCCGTGATGCGTCGTTCGTGGTCGACGGTTTCGTGCCCTATCTGATGGACGCTCAGGCAGGGGAGCGGAGCATCGCCTTCCTCACCCACCTCCGCGACACCGAGCCCTGCTCGGTCACGATCGATCTGGGGCAGTCACACCGGCTCGACGGCCTGCGGCTGCATGCCGCCGACGTCAGCGACAACGTGCCGCAGAGCCACGCCAACAACTTTGGGATTCCGCGGCACCTGCGAATCGAAGGAGCTGCCGCGGCTGACTTTGCCGAGCCGGCCCTCCTCGCCGACTACCGCTTTGAATCGTCACTGGCCACGGGGCCGGTGATCACCCTGCGGATTCCGCCAACCCAGTCTCGGCACGTCCGGCTCACCTCGCTGGTGCCATCACTTTCCGGCAACTCGGGCAGGCCCTTCTTCGGCTTTGCCGAGGTCGAGTGCCTGGTGGAGGGACGCAACGTCGCGGCAGGCGGAGCCGTCTCCACCAGCCTGCCGACTGAGACACTCTCCCGGGCCGATCGCCTGCAGGCGGTCACCGACGGCAACAACTACTACGGTGAAATCCTGTCGGTACGCCGCTGGCTTTCCCAACTCGCCCGGAGGCACGAGCTTGAGACAGAGCTGCCGCTGCTCCGAGAGACGCTCACAGACGCCTACCGCAACCAATCGCAGCTGATCCAGCGGCTCACCTGGCTGAGTCTGCTGCTGGTGGCGGTGGTGGTCGCCATCATCGCTGTCGAGCGAGCCATCCGGCAGCGGGCCATTTTCCGGACCCGCGAACAGATTGCCGCCGACCTGCATGACGAATTGGGAGCGAACCTCCACGCCATCGCCCTCTACGGTGATCTTGCCACCGACAACATCGGTCGCCCGGAAAAACTCACGAACCTGATCGGCCAGATGCGTGACCTGGCGACCCGCAGTGGCAAGGCGGCAAAGGCCTGTGTCAATCTGCTGGAGTCGCAGGGACTTTACGAAGGCCTTGCGGCTGATCTCAAGCGGACGGCGTCACGGCTGTTGGCGGATCTTGAACACACCCTCACGATCGAGGGCAGCGAGCACCTCAGCTCGCTTGCACCGAAAATCCAGATCGGCGTCGCTCTCTTCTACAAAGAGTGCCTGGCGAACATCATCCGCCACTCCGGGGCCACACGGGTCGAAACGGAACTGCTGGCCACCGCCCGCGAACTCGTCCTGTCTGTTGCCGACAACGGCTGCGGCCTCGGCCAGCAGCCTGCTGCCAGCCGGGGCGACCATGCTCCCGCATCACTCCTCCGCCGAACTCGCCTGCTGGGTGGCTCATTGGTGGCGGCCGAGCGTATCGGTGGCGGCACGCGAGTAACCCTCCGGACCCGCACCCAACCTCGCTGGCCGATTTTATAATGGTCATCCCACACAGGAGTTTTTCCCATGACTGCTGAAACCGCTCGGACCACCGAGATCAAAATCATGGTTATCGAGGACAATCAGGCCTATCGTGACGTGCTCACGCTGGCGGTGAGCGATCAGGATGACATGGTGTTGGCAGGTCAATTCGGCACCACCGAAATCGCCCTGCGAACGCTTGAGGCAATGTTGGCCACCGACCAGCCCGACATTCTGCTGCTTGACCTCCGGCTGCCCGGCATGAACGGGCTCGATGCCATTCCGTTGATCCACGCCGCCGCCCCCACCACACGGATCATTGTGCTGTCGCAGTCAGACGCCCCGCAGGACATCGTGCAGGCGATTTCAGCCGGCGTCTCCGGCTATCTCCTCAAGGCAGCCAGCCTGCAACAGATCACCGACGGCATCCGGACCGTTGCGGCAGGTGGAGCGTCACTCGACCAGAACGTCGCCCGCTTCATTCTCGACACCATGCGGCAGCCTGCTGCGACAACCAGCGGCCCGCTGACCGAACGTGAGCGGGAAATTCTTGAACTCTTGGCGCAGGGCCTCCTCAAGAAGGAGATTGCCATCCAACTGGGGATTGGCTATTCCACCGTCGACACCCATGTGTCGCACATCTACGGCAAACTGCGGGTAGCCAACGCCCCGGCTGCGGTAAGCGAGGCCTACCGCCGGGGAATCCTCAGGCCGACCGGGCCGGGCGGCTAGCAGACGCTGGAAAGAACCTGCCGCCGCTTGGATGCGGCGACCGGCAACCCCAGAAACCCTCAGCGGTTTTCGGCGTTGCCCAAGCGGGCTGTCTGTCGCCCGCATGCGCGGGCAAGGGCCATGGACGGCTTTTCCCACGGACCGCGAGCTGCCGTTCGTTGCAGCCTGCGACCCCCACGCCGCAGCGGATTCTCCCCCAGCAGCCGGTGGAAGTTGCTCGGCATCCTGCATTCACGCGATGGCCAGACGGTGGCGGAATGCCGATAATTTATTGCGCAAGGGGAAAATCGGTCCGCGGTCGGGCACGGTTTTCCGCCCGCCGCCCCGGTGCCCTCCTGTTCCGTGGGGGCGATTGGCACATTTTTCACTCATGTCTTCGGGGAGATTTTCGTGATGCATTCACCACCACCGCTGCCGAAACGATCGGCCTTTACGCTCATCGAACTCCTCGTCGTGATCGCCATCATCGGCGTCCTGATTGGGCTACTCCTGCCGGCGGTCCAGCAGGCCCGCGAGTCAGCCCGGCGAAATAGTTGCCTCAACAATCTCAAGCAGTTGGGGATTGCTCTCCATAATCATGCAGATGCGAATGCCAGCGGCGGCGACAATCATCTCCCTTACTTAGCGTTTAAGAAGTCCTCATCTGGTGTTATCCATGGAGGTGACACCAGTTGGACCTCCAACGCTGTGTCGCGGCATGCTTATTGGGGCGCGTACGTCAGCTGGCTTGTGCAGACCCTGCCTTTCCTTGAGGAAAATGCCCTTTACGACGAGTGGGTGGCTGCCACGAATAATTTCGTAAGCCCTGGCCACCTGCAGTACGGGACATGGGCAAGCTCGATTCCTGACACCATCTCAAACGAGGCCAAAATCTCAGGACTGTACTGTCCTAGCTACACAGGCACCCTTGTCGTCAATGGTACTGCAGTCGGCTCAAGCACAGGCAGCAGCTATGGCAACACCTGCCGATCGACCGAGCGACTCGGCAAAGAATTCGACAAGACTGATGGCGCTGGCGGACCTCGGTCAGGTGGGCTCACCACCTACCGTGCCAACTGGGGAACACCGAGCAGTGGCTTGCACACCACCGCTGGACTGCAGTCGTGCGACGATACTGGTGCCTTTGCGTGGTACAGGGCGAAGGGATTCAAAGACTATACCGACGGGACCTCCACGACAGTCGCTGTGCTTGAAAGTGCACTCGGACAGTCTTGGTATGCACATGCGATCGCCAGTTCGGTGGCCGGCCAGGCAGGTGCATCACTCTCCGGTGGTGCGTGGACGACAACAAACGCAAATCAATGGGCCGTCAACATGGCCCGTGTGGAAGCATCGGGTCATTCGGTGATGGCGAATGTCGGCCTTGGGTCTGAGCACCCCGGAGTGGGAGGGGTCTTGATGGTTGATGGTTCAGCTCGGTTCTTTAGCTTTGAAGGTCTTGACGCTCAGACCTGGCTGAGCCTCCTTTCCTGTAATGGCGGCGAGGTCGTGGCCCAATAGGGTTGGCGGGCACTGGTCGCTGCGGTGAAAACATGGGACAGATGTCACGGCATTCACAGCAACACGTTCAACCACATTATTCCACTCGAAACGGATTCTTGTTGCTGAACCAACCTCCTGCAGTTGTCCTCGCGCTCCTGCGGTGGGGTGTAGCCTTCCAGCTCTTTCTGCTGCTGATTGCCGCAGGAGGCTGCGGAATTCGCGTGGGCGAAGTCACGGGCACTGTACGAATCGCAGGATCGACGGCTCCAGAGGGCTTACGGGTAGCCTTCAAAGCAGTGGGAACGGACGTTGAAACAATCTATGCAAACACCGGAATTGGTGGGAAGTACCAACTGATTCACCGATCCGGAAAGAAAGGGATTGAGCCTGGCAAGTACACCGTTTCCCTCGGGTTCTGGGGTGAACAGTCGGCTCAGCCCGGGGCATTGGCGAAACTCAAAATACCGGAAAAGTTCCGGGACGGAACATCGACCCTTACCTGCGTAGTGCCCGGCGGCGGGACGGTGTTCGACATTACCGTTGAATAAACAGCGTTCACTTACGCTTGCGATACTGTCTGGCGAAAGGCCCACCCTCGCAGACTGTGGAAAGAGGTCCATCGGGGAATTTTGTGGGTCGCAGGTCTTTACCGACGCGTCGGGGCGGTTCCCATGCCATTTCGCCGGACGTTCGCTCCGGTCATCCTGACCTTCACTCACTCGACGGAAACCTCACTTCGCCATCCCGGCTCCGTTCAGTTTCCGACGCCGCTCAATTGGCACGGGAAACGCCCCTCACCCTCAATGTTTCCCGAAGAACCTGGAAAAAGGCTGCCGCCCCTTGGATGCGGCGACCGCCCCCCCAAAAACCCTCAGCGGTTTTCGGCGCTGCCCAAGCGGGCTGTCTGTCGCCCGCATGCGCGGGCAAGGGCCATGGACGGCTTTTTCCGCGGACCGCCAACTGCCGTTCGTCGCAGCCTGCGACCACCCCGGCGGCAGCGGCTTCTCCCCCAGCAGCCGGTGGAAGTTGCTCGGCATCCTGTATTCACGCGATGGCCAGACGGTGGCGGAATGCCGATAATTTACTGATTAAGTCGAAAGAGCTCCGCGGACGGGAACGGTCTTTCGGGCGCCGCCCCGGTGCCCTCCTGTTCCGTGGGGGCGATTGGCACATTTTTCACTCACGTCTTCGGGGAGATTTTCGAGATGCCTTCACCACCACCGCTGCCAAAACGATCGGCCTTTACGCTTATCGAACTCCTCGTCGTCATCGCCATCATCGGCGTCCTCGTCGGCCTGCTACTGCCGGCTGTGCAGCAGGCTCGAGAAGCAGCCCGGAGAATCTCATGTACCAACAACCTCAAGCAGATCGGCCTCGCCCTCCACAACCATCACGATGCGTTTGGAGCGTTCCCGCCTGGTATTCAGTGCGGACAAGCCCAAAACAATGGCGGTGGCTGGGCGTGGGGGTCGTTCATTCTTCAGTTCATGGAAGAATCGGCATTGGCATCGACATTGAATGTCGGGAATTCAAGCACCACCGCTGCCACGGCCCTGACTGCTGGTCGGACCAAAATCGCTGCCCACCGCTGCCCCTCAGATATTGGTCCTGACGAAAACAGTGAAAGAGGGCGGTACATGGGCCCCAACGACAGCTGGCGGGTTGCCACTTCCAATTACGTGGGGAATGCGGGCACTAAGAAAATTGAAAATGCTTTTGGCGGTGCCGCTGCGGGACAGAGCCACTTCTTTCATGATGACAACAAAGCCAACCTTGAGGCCTACAACAACTGGTACACCGGCGTATTGTTTCCGAGAATCAAACTGAAGATGAGCAAAATCACAGACGGCACCTCCTCGACACTCCTTGTCGGAGAAAGGGACTATGAGAGTAGTGATCACGGCAATCACGAAGCGGGCAACTGGCTCGGCTCGAATGGTGCTGGATTCCACAGTGAACCGCATGCCTATAACTGGGTGACGTTTTTCGACGAAGCAAACTCGAACCTTCAGATCAATGATTACGATGCGGCCCAGCCAGACAACATGCCGGACTGCTGGCCAAATACCGGGTGCGGCAGCGCGTACGGAGCAACCGCAGCCGATTCGTGGAGCAGCGGACATCCCGGCGGGGCACAATTTGTTCTCTGTGACGGCTCGACGCGAATGTTGCTAGAGACAATCAGCGACGCGGTACTTGCCGATCTTTGCAATCGCATGGACGGTGATGTCATTCCATCGGGCAACTAGCTGTCTGTGGAAAAAGCCCTCCATGGCAATCCTGTTCGGCACGAAAGATGCCTGAGGAGCCGATTTGGTTTTAGCCGCCAGATATCCCCGCGGCCGTCGCCCGGCCCCTCAGGAAGCCCCCAGCGGCACAACACGAAAACTTGAAAATGCGACCAGTTCTTATGAGGCCTGCCACGTTCGTTCTCAATCGCCTGCAGTGCCATGCACTGTCGGTTGGTTTATTGCTTTTGACTGCGTGCGGATGCGGCAGAGGCAATTACCCGGAAATCGCCACGGTTACCGGCGCAGTGACCCTCGATGGCAAGCCTCTCGAGGATGCCGAGATCACCTTTGCCCCAAAAGATGGGCGGGCATCAAGCGGCAGGACTGACACGAGGGGACAATACGCCCTCTCGTATACGAAAAACATTCGAGGGGCAGTACTTGGTGAACATCGCGTCATGATTCGTAAGGTCATTGAGAACTACTCAAGAGCCAATTCCCGTGCCGCGGCGGCAATCGATGCCAAACAAAATGCCCTCGACAAAGCCACCGGCTTCATTCCCGACGATGATGCACCGCCAGCAGGCAATTTGCCGGCCGTTGAACCCGAGTTGATCAACATGGCACCAGAGCGGTACAGCGGTCCAGACAGTGTTCTGACTGCCGTTGTCGAGCGAGGCCGCAACACGCTCGATTTTGCCCTGGATTCCGAATAGGCATCCTCGGCGAATGGTGCCGATGAGCCGCCTCGAGCCCGCATCAAGCACCAGACCCTACACGCCTCGCCAGCACCGAGGATTGCTGGCCGACGAAGACGCTGTCCCGCCCATCGGTGGCTGCCGATAGAGCGTTTTCTACCCCTCATCCCCGGCCCGCAGCATGTCGTCCACGCGGGGCTGCCAGGCAACGATCTCGGTGTCGCTGAAGTAGATGCCGATCTCGCGGGCGGCCGACTCAGGTGAGTCGGAAGCATGCACGAGGTTCATCTGCCGGCTGGCCGAGAAGTCGCCCCGGATCGTGCCTGCGGCTGCCTTCAGCCCGCTGGTCGCCCCGAGCATCTCACGGACGACGCGGACAACCTCAAGCCCCTCATAGATCGCCGCCACAACCGGGGCGGCCGTGATGAACGACTCAAGGCTGGGGTAGAAGGGCTTTTCGACGTGTTCGGCGTAGTGCTGCCTGGCCAGTTCCGGCGTCACTCGCAGCAGTTTGAGGGCGACCAGCCGCAGGCCCTTGTCCTCGAACCGGCTCATCACCTTGGTCAGCAGCCCCCGCTCGATGCAGTCGGGCTTGAACATCACGAACGTCCGCTCCATCCGATTTCTCCTCAGCTGTGTACGGGGGTTGGGCCGGGAAAAGAACCAAAATCTGCTGCCAAAATGCCTTGTTCCCTGCTCTTGTACCCTGCCCAGCCCACGGCCGCCAGACCATCCGGACTCATCGCCCCGACGTTTCACCCAGGCTCCGGTTGCGGCGGGTCGGGCGGACGGACTACCGTTCCTCCCCCTGCCCTTGCCGGAAAGCCGATTCCTCATGCTGCTCCGCCGCCCTGCCTTCAACGCAACGCTTGCCTGCCTGATCGTGCTTTTCCCGGCCCACTCATTCTGGGCCGCCGATGACGCCGCAGCCGACCCGCTGACAGATCCGCAGGGCCTGGCTAGCTTCACGCGGGCCATCCAGCCGCTGCTACTCAACCGCTGTGCCACCGGCGCCTGCCATGGCGGTCCGCAGGCAGTCGGCCCCCAACTGACCCGGGGGCCAACCCGGGGCCGTATCGACCGGCCCACCACCCTGGCAAACCTGCAGCAGCTCAGTGACGCAGTCGCCCACAAAGGCGGCGATCAGCAATTTCTGCTGGCGGTGCTGCAGGGCCACCCGCCGGAGACCCTGCCCGGTCGCCCAGCCGCGGGACTGCTGTCGGTTCGTGAGCGGCAGCTGCTGGCCACCTGGCTGGCAGCATTCACACAGCCATCGGCTTCAAGGCAGCCCGACAGAGACAAGAAAGTTGTCGCCCAGCGGCTGACCCCGGCAGGCTTCAGTCGGCCCGCCGGCCGGCCGCCCCTCACGCCCCAGCCCGCCGGTGCCCTGGCGGCCAGGCAGCCAGCTGCGGGAACCCCAACGACAGACCGCCCCAACCGCTTTCGGCAGCTGCTTGAGCAGGCGACCAACCCGCCGCAACTTCCCCCCCCACGTGTCACCCGGGGGCTGCAACTTGACCAGGTCCTGCCCGAGCAGTTTCCACCACTGCCGCCAGCAGACGATGCAGCGAGCGACTGACCAGCGAGGCATCACAGCCGGATCGTGCCGGCTCGGATGCCGCTGAGGAACTCACGATTGCCTTCGAGCAGATCGGGGTGGGCCGCCAGTTCGTCGAGCCGGAGCCAGAAGATTTCAGCGACCTCCACCGGGTGCGGAACCGGGGTGACTGGCTCACTAACCGCCACGGTCCACCATGACAGCGCAGTGCCCCAGGCGGTGACGCTCTGCCAGACCCGGGCCAGCGGCGTCACCCCAATGGCGATTTCCTCCCGGCACTCCCGGATCACGGCCTCGTGGTCGGCTTCACCCGGCTCGATATGGCCACCCGGAAAACAGACCCGCCCGCCCGCCCGCATGGTGGGGCCACGACGAATCGCCAGAAACAGGTCGTCCCGGCGGATGATTGCCACCACGCCATGGCCTCTGATCGGCGGCTGCGGCACTGCATCAGCGGTTTCATTCATGGTCAATACCCCGTCAATCAGCCGAAGGAATCGAAGGGCCGCTGGATCGGGAGAGCCGCCGGGCCCGAGGGGGCGTCACACTCTGGTTATAGCCTGCTAAACTGATGCGCTGCGGCAGTAGCGACTGCGAGCCGCAGTATTTCGTTTCCCGTCGTTGATGCTGGAAATTCCTCCGAGGACCACTGCCTGATGAACACCGTGCCGACGCCGGGACCGGCCAAACGCCCCACGCCCCCCAACGCCGGCCCCCAGCTGTTCGGCAAACCCTTCGGAGGGCCAGCAGTTATTCTGCTGGTGCTGCTCGGGGTCGCATTTGTCACGGTCTTTTTTCGCGGCCAGACCGGCGGCCCCCTGACGATCAGCTATGACCAGTTCATCCGCGAGGTCGAGGCCGACAACGTCAGCAGCGTCGAAATCGTGGGCGACACCATCCGGGGCATCTTCAAGAAGCCGCCGCCGCAGGAGCGGATTCCCGGGGCCGACCAAGCGGGCGGGTTTGCAGTCGAGGTTTCTCGCTATCTGGTGGGTGACGGCCTCGACACGCTGCTGCTGGAACACAATGTTCGCACGACCGTAAGGCAGCCGACCGACGGCACCGGCTTTCTGCTCGGTATCTACCTGCTGGTGCCGCTGCTGCTGATGGCGGCCTTCTGGGTGTCGCTCCGCCGCGCCCGCGACCCGCTTGGAGGCTCGAGCTTTCTCGGCAGCTTCACCAAGTCACCCGCCAAGCGGTTCTCACCTGATGACAAGCAGGCCACCTTTGCCGACGTCGCCGGTTTGGAGGGCGTGAAGGAAGACCTGAAAGAGATTGTGGAGTTCCTGAAAGATCCCAAGAAGTTTCAGCGGCTTGGGGGCCGGGTGCCCAAGGGAGTGCTGCTGATGGGCCCTCCCGGCACGGGCAAGACCCTGCTGGCCCGGGCAACGGCGGGCGAAGCCGGGGTGCCCTTCTTCTCCATTTCAGGGAGTGAGTTCATCCAGATGTTCGTCGGCGTCGGGGCCTCGCGGGTTCGCGATCTGTTCAAGACGGCCAAAGATGCCGCTCCAGCGATTCTGTTCATTGACGAAATCGACGCCGTCGGCCGCGTCCGCGGGGCGGGGCTGGGGGGCGGCCACGATGAACGCGAGCAGACGCTCAACCAGATTCTCAGTGAGATGGACGGCTTCAGCCCGACCGAGTCGGTGATCGTGCTGGCCGCCACCAATCGCCCCGACGTGCTCGACCCCGCCCTGCTGCGGCCGGGTCGGTTCGACCGGCATGTCACGGTCGATCGGCCGAATCAGAAGGCTCGCATCGCCTTGTTCAAGGTACACACCAAGAACGTACCACTGGCGGACGACGTCGACCTGGAGCGGCAGGCCGACGGCACCGTCGGCCTCACCGGAGCCGATATCCGCAACCTCGTCAACGAGGCCGCCCTCTGGGCGACTCGCCAAAACAAGGACAAGGTTGATGCTTCCGACTTTGACTATGCTCGCGACAAAATCCTGATGGGTCCCAAGCGGGAAGAGGTGCTGGTCGGTCGGGAGAAGAAAATGACCGCCTACCACGAGGCGGGCCATGCGTTGGCCGCCTGGCTGCTGCCGGGGGTCGACAAACTGCACAAGGTGACCATCATCCCGCGAGGCCGGGCCCTGGGTGTTACCCAGCTCGTTCCTGAAGAAGACCGGATGAACATTGGTGAGTCGGATCTGGCCAACCGGCTGGCCTTCATGCTCGCCGGCCGAGCCGCCGAGAAGCTCGTCTTTGGTGAATTCTCGGCGGGAGCCGAAAACGATCTCATGCAGGCCACGCGACTGGCCCGCAAGATGGTTTCGAACTGGGGCATGAGCGAACGGGTTGGCCCACTTTCCTGCCAGACCTCCAACGAACACCCCTTCCTCGGCCGTGATGTCTATGAGCAACGCGACTTCAGCGAACACACTGCCCAAGTGGTTGACGAAGAGGTCACCCGCATTCTTGGGACAGCAGCCGACCGGGCGATGGACCTGCTTTCGGAGAGCCGCGACAAGCTTGATGCCCTCTCTAACGAACTTGAGGCCCGGGAGATGCTCGATGACACTGAGGTCGAACAGGTGATCGGCCCAGCGGTGCCGCGCAGTGCGGAATCGGAATCCTCTGTTTGAGCAACCTGACCGGCCGCTCGTTGTCTCTATTCCCCGTATGAGAATTTCTTGATGCTTTCACATGCTGTCTACTTCACACTGAAAGATCGTTCTGCCGACGCGGTGGCCAAGCTGGTTGCGTCCTCCCGCGAACATCTCACCGGCCACCCCGGCTGCATCTCGTTTGCGGTCGGCCGACTGGCCGACTACGACCGGCAGGTCAACGACCGATCCTTCGACGTCGCCCTTGAAATCATCTTCGATTCGCACGAGGCCCACGACAACTACCAGACCTCCGATCGGCACCAGCAGTTCATCGCCGCCAACGCCGAATCCTGGGCCGGTGTCCGGGTGTTCGACGCCGTTCTCGAAACACTGGAACGAGACTGAGTGGGCCGGCTCGGATCACCAGAGGCCGATCAACCCGAATGCGCTACCGCACCAACTGACGGATGATCGCCCAGATGCCATCTGCGGCAGTGGCGGCGGCCTGGCAGACCTCCTCGCCGTCAGTCACGCCGTCATCCACCGCCCGGTCAGGCCGGGCAATATTGGTAACGACCGACGCCGCCACCACCTGCATCCCGTGACGGCGGGCCATCACCACCTCAGGCACCGTTGACATGCCCACCACGTCGACTCCAAAGCGGCGAAGCATGCGGTACTCAGCCCGGGTCTCGTAACTAGGGCCCAGCATGTAGGCGTAGACCCCCCGCCGACAAACCGCCCCCGCTTGGCCGGCGGCAACGATTGCCGCGTGAGCAAGGCCCTCGTCATAGCAGACATGCGACCGTTGCCGCAGCGATGATGGAGCCGCCCAACGGCCTCTCACGAGGTCGATATGATCCTCCAATACGACGGTCTCCCCAACGACAAGACCATTGGCGATCCCCCCAGCGGCATTGGTGACCAGCAACCGGTCGACCCCGACTGCCGCCAGCAGTTCCACCCCACGGGTGAGCACCTCGGCCGGATGTCCTTCGTAGGCGTGAACCCGGCCCTGCAGCATGACAACGCAGCGGCCGTCGCAGTCCCCCCAGGCAACCCGCCCCGCATGGCCCAGCGCCGTGGTCCGCGGCAGAAAGCCGAGCCGATTCGCCGGCACCGACTGCTCACCCTCAAGCCGGTCGATCAGCCCCCCCAGCCCGGTTCCCAAAATCACCCCCAGCCGAGGTCGGGCTTTCGGAAACCCACTACGGCCCAGGCCGGCGGCAAGTAGCCTGCCGGCCGCCTCAGCGGCTGAAGTTGGGACCGGTGTTCCAGGCCCGTTTGGTTGAAGTTCCTCTTGCTGGTCGCGATGAACATTCATGGCTGGGCGGGAGCCTACCCTGCTGCTGCCGCGTTGCAAAACAGGTGCAGCAAATGACCAGCTTTGCCGCCACCCTTTGCGAGCCTCTCGAGAAAGCCGTATTCTCGGCCGACGGCGGCGTCAGCCACCGCCCAGCCAGACCGGGTGAATCCGGTGCTGGCCTCTCGCCCGCTGCCCGAAGGATGCCCCATGCCCACCCGTGCCGAACGCTTTGCCGGTCTCTCCGTTGCCATCGTCACACCGTTTCGTGACGGTGCCGTCGACGTGCCGCGGCTGCACGAGCAGATCGGCTTTCAGGTTGAGGCCGGGGTAACGGCGATCTGCCCGGCCGGTACCACCGGTGAATCCCCCACCCTCTCCCATGCCGAGCACGAGCGGGTGATCGCCGAAAGTATCCAGGCGGCAGCGGGCAAGATCTTGGTGATGCCCGGCACCGGCAGCAATTCGACCGCTGAGGCGATTCGGCTGACAAAGTACGCCGAGCAGGCCGGTGCTGATGCGGCGTTGGTGGTTGGTCCCTATTACAACCGACCCACCCAACAAGGGCTGTACGAACACTTCAAGGCCCTCGCCGAGGCCGTGGCGATTCCAATCTGCATCTACAACATCCCCGGCCGCACCGGCCGGAACATCGAGCCCGAAACTATTCTCAAGCTCGCGGAACTGCCCGGTATTGCGATGGTCAAGGAAGCGACTGGTTCGATCGATCAGGCGTCGCAGGTGCTGGCCGGAACCGACCTGACCGTGCTTTCGGGTGACGACAGCATGACGCTGCCGCTGCTGGCCGTCGGTGGCCGGGGGGTGGTCTCGGTTGTTGGCAACCTGGTGCCGGCTGATATGAAGGCGCTTGTCGAAGCCTTCGACGCCGGCAATCTGGCTGAAGCCCGGCGGCTGCACACCAAGCTCTTCAGCCTGGGCCGTGAACTGCTTGGCCTGGCGAGTAATCCAATCCCAATCAAGGCGGCACTGAAGATGGTCGGCCGCGACACCGGTGAGGTCCGCCTGCCGCTGGTGCCACTGGAGGCTGAACCGGCCGCCCATCTGCAGCGGTTGCTGGCCGCTTACGGCCTGCCGGTCGGCTGAGGTGGCTTCTGCCGGCTCGACGGCTGTCGATACGCCTCAGGCATCAGCCGATTCGTCGCTAACATCACGCAGCACCGCCCCGCGATTATCAAACGGGGCAATGCGGATTTCATACTGCTCGGCCAGCCTGGCTGCCTCGGCGGCCGCCACCAACGACTCGGCTGTCAGTTCCGATTCGCAGACCGCCACCACCGCCGGCCCCCAGCTACTCTGGGCATATCCCTGCACGCCCTGCAGGTCGAGCCACTCAAACAGCCGGCCGGTGGCCCCAGCATAGGGCAGTCGCGACGAGGCCCGTTCAAACGGTTTGCCGGCAAGCTTGCCATAGGCGGTCATGGCCGCCGCAAAATCGACAAACCGGGCCGCAATCGCCGCTGGCAGAATCTCCATCACGGCCAGGCGGGTCAGTTCAGCCGTGAGCTCCAGCGGCACCTGTTCAAGTCCCGCGAAGGCGGTCCGCTCGGCATCGCCGTGCAGCCCCTCAGCCTCCCGCTGCACGAACAAGACCACCCGCCAGGCCTCTGGCAGGGCCGCCCGCGAGACCAGCGGGGCGATCGCCTCCCCCTGCAGTTTGCCCGCCTCGAGGATCATGCCCCCGGCCCCAAAGCCATAGACGCCGACACTCGACCGCAGGCCGCGGCCCGCCGCCTGAGCGAGGGCTGCAGCATCCTTGGCGGTATAGGTCTGCTCGGACCGGCCGGAGCCCTCGACATACAGCCGCTGCATCCCGGCGGCGATCGCCAGGGCCAGCTGAGTGCCGGTGCCGAGGCCGATGTGCTGCCGGGGAATCTCCATCACCTCGATTTCACAGCAGGAGTGCTCATCGAGCCCCCAGGCAGCAGCACACCGCTGGGCCACACCGATCGCCCGTTCACCGACATGGCTGACCGCTGAAAATCTGGTGGCCCGCCGCAGCCGAACCCGCACGCCACAGCCGGCGATCATCGCCCCCAGACCGCCAAATGAACGGCCGTAGGGCTGCCCAAACGAAAGCATGCCGAAGTGCAGACGGCCCGGCGTCGTCACCTCGTAGACCTGCTTCGAGAGCGGGGTCGCGGAATCGGCAGGATCAACAGGACGGATCATTCCCAAAATAGAATCTGCCGGAGCCCTGTCGGCAAGCGGCCGCAGTTCACACCGGGAAAGGAACCATGGCCGCCGTCTGCTCGCAGCAGTCCCCCGGGCGGAGGCGGCTCACTTCAACGAAATCGTCCGGGCCAGCGGCCGCAGGATCTGCTCGACGACACAGCTGTCAACCACGTCTTGAGCCAGTTGGGCCAGCCGGTCGATCGCATCGACGTAGCTCACCCCGCCGTCGAGGCTGCCGTACTGCCGGGCGGTGACGTACACACTGAGCTGTTCCTCGACGAATTCACCCGTCCGTACCTGGAAGGCGTTGGTCCGGGTTTCGGTGCTGACTCGCACCTGGGTGCGGCAGTCCTCGTCAACGGCGATTGTCAGCGACGGCTCAAAGTTGATCACCCGGCTTCCCGGAATATCGGCGACACCCTCGAAGGCCGGTCCCGGGCCGAGCGCCTCAGCCAGCAACTCATTGTGGTTGCCGCGGAAGGCGAAGTCGAAGCCGAACAGCACGTCGAGTGCCTCGCAGTCGAGCGGACTGACCGACAGCAGGGCCGGCGCCAGGTCGAGCAGCAGCCGATGCTGGTCGAGGGCCTCATCGATGGTGCTGGGGTTGACCTGTCCGGAACAAAGCCTCCGTGACTCCACCGCCACCCAGCGGTAGCGGCCCTGCTCCTTGTCCTCCTCCAACACGAAGTCACGCCGATCGCGGGCATGAAACTTCCGCATCGTGGGATATTTTTTCTGGATGCACTCAAAGAAATGCAGGATTGTCTCCCGCTGTCCCGGCAGCTCCATCTCCGTGGCCAGGTTGACATTCACATACATGTCATCGGCCAGCGAAGCGTAGGGCGTCATCGATGCATCTCCGGGAGAAGAATGGTTGCAGCACTGCCACATCGGGTCGGCTGCGGTGGTGCCACCCCGTTGGAGGCAGAGTATACGAAGCCCCTGAAGCGAGTGTCAAAGATACGCCGCGTCAGAGCCTCATCTAGCCCAGGCCCAAGGCAGTCCCAGCCAACTCCAACTGCCCACAAATCAATCATTGGCCCGCGAACTGGCAATGAGTGCGATGAACTCCCGATTACTCTTGAACTTGGCCAGCTGCTTCGTCAGCTGCTCCATCGCATCCACATGATGCATGCTTGAGAGCGTCCGCCTCAGCATGTTGACCGCATGCAGCGTGTCGGGATTGAGCAGTTTCTCCTCGCGGCGGGTACCCGACTGCGAGATGTCAATCGCCGGCCAGACGCGGCGGTCAGCCAGTTTGCGGTCGAGCACCAATTCCATGTTGCCGGTGCCTTTGAACTCCTGGAAGATCAGTTCGTCCATCCGACTGCCGGTATCGACGAGGGCGGTGGCCACGATCGTCAGTGACCCCCCCTCCTCAAATACCCGGGCGGTGGCGAAGAGCTTCTTGGGAATGTCGAGTGCCTTGATATCGACGCCCCCCGACATCGTCCGGCCGGTGTTGCCAACCCATTTATTGAAGGCCCGGGCCATCCGGGTGATCGAGTCCATCAGCAGAAACACGTCCTTGCCCGTCTCGGCCATCCGCTTACAGCGTTCGATGACGAGCTGCGAGAGCCGCACATGGCTCTCGACATCACAGTCGAGGCTGCTGGCGACCACTTCACCCTGGACCGACCGTCGCATGTCGGTCACTTCTTCGGGACGCTCGTCCACCAGCAGCATCACCAGTGACAACTCGGGGTGATTCTGTGACACCGCCTGCGAGACCTGTTGCAACAGCACGGTCTTGCCGGTTCGGGGCGGGGCCACGATGAGCGCCCGCTGCCCTTTCCCCAGGGGCGTCAACAGATCCATGATCCGGGTCGTCAGGGGTTGCTGATCGGTCTCCAGCCGCAGCCAGTGCTCGGGGTTGATCGGCGTGAGTTGGTCGAAGTTCTTGGTCTCGGAATACTGCTCCGGCGGTAGCCCCTCAACTTCGTCGATCTCCCGCACGCGGGGTCCCTGCTGACGCCGTCCCTGCTGGACCTTGCCCTTGACGAGCACGCCCTCACGGAGCCGGAACCGATCGATCATCTGGGCCGGCACGAACGGATCGGTCCGCTCACGGGAATAATTGTTCGCCGGGCTCCGCAGAAAGCCGTAGCCGTTGGGATGCATCTCAAGAACGCCTTCGCCGGGCTCCAGCGGCACCGGCTCGCCATTTTCCGAAACCTCAGGCTCGAGGTCTGGTGGACGCATGCCTTCGCCCTCCATGTCGACGGCACCGGCACCAGCCGCCACCGGTCCACCAGCGCCGCGACGGAATCGCCGCCGCCGGCCACCCTGACCGCCTTGGGCCCCCTGCTGCCCGCCACCACCGTAGCCGGGCCGTCCGCCCGATCGGGAACGTCTCCGCTTTGCCATATTCCTCATTCACTCTTCAGGAAAACAAACCGGTCCACACCAACCGGACCGGAACCTCGTCGGGAGTTCCAACGCGGTATCAGCTTGTCTCAAGGCCGCGACCCAGCCGCGGTCACCTCATCCGTCGAAAGCCTCAATGTCCCCTGGTCGCCACTGCCGCGGCTTCACTCAAAGGGGGACCTGATGCTTTGCGACAATCAGCCAACTCCCCGGCTGCGACCAGCACCATGCTGGCGCACCAATTCCGGTGCCGGAGGAGCATTTTGATAGGGATAAACCTGTTCCGGTTTCCCAAGGTTGAAGGACACGTGGCCGACCGCCTCAGCGAACAGTGTGCCGGAAACGAATTACCCTTTAGGTAAGGACAAACGATAGATCGCTGTCCAACGTTCCGACCCGCCCCTGCTGCATCCGCCGCACTCGGCGGAATCGACCAAACCAAGCGGGGTGATTTGTCACCGGCGAGGCTCGTTTGCCAGTTCTTTGGCAGACGAATCGCGTCGGCAGACCGCCGCGAGCCACTCCGGGCCCGGGCAACGCCCTCCTGCTGCTAAAACACAGCCGTTGGCATCACTTGAAGGAGAGTATCTCCGCCGGCCCGATTCCAGTCAAGTAGCCACTCCCCCCTTGGTGGCGAAAAGATGCTGGCAGACTGGGAAGATTGCGGACGCCAGAGCCATGCACGGCCAGCAAAAACCGATTTTCTGCCCATTCCGGCCTGATTTCTCTGATGGATTCGACCGATACAACCTGCAGGAGCCGCCCCCGGGTGGCAATGGAACGACCATGCAGAGGCTGCGACGATGCTCGGAATTCGCTTGAAGGCAAACCGCCCGCACCACGCTTCTCACCTAGCTTTGGCCGCCCGGCAGGTGCCGCGCCAAGCCCCCGCTCGACCGGTGAAGAGCCGGCCGCCCACCGGAGTGACAGCCGGACTGTTGTTGTTGGCCGGGCTTTCCGGCCTGACGCTGGCCAGTGGGCCGGCCCTCGGCGGTGAATCGGGACCGGTCGCCTGGCACCGCTCTCTCGAGCAGGCCACCACCGCCGCGGCTCAGCGAAACCGCCAGGTGCTGGTGCTGTTCACGGCGGCGTGGAGTCCTGCCTCGACCCAGTTGCGGAAACATGTGCTCACCGATCCAGACGCCGTCGCGCTGCTCAATGCCTGCTTTGAACCGGTGCTGATCGACGTCGATGACGATCCCGAAACAACAAACAGCCTGCGGATTCGCCATGTCCCTGGCGGCTGTATTCTGGCTGCCGACGGAACGGTGATCAGCCGATTCGAATGCCCGAGTTCGACCGGGCTATTCATCGCGACCGTCGCCCGCCAGCTTCAGCAGGTACCCGCCGGCGACTCCCCCCTCTCCCAGCCGGCAGCTGTCGCCGGCACGGTCACGGTGGTGGCCGAGCGAGCGGAGCTGGCCAACGACTTCTCGACCGCCGGATCATTGCTGGCCGATGCCGCCGCCACCGGTCCCACCACTGAATCAGGAGCTGTCGGTCAGATCGCCGCCAAGGTGCGGGGATTGTCGCACTTTGCAGCCTCGGAAATGCCCATTCAGGAGCAACTGGTTCAGGAGCAACTGGCAACTGCCGGGCCTGCCACACCAGCTGGCGTGGGCCTGCCAGTTCCCGCGTCACCGGTTGCTCAGGCAGCTAGACCGCTCCAACAGCCGCGGCCGGCGGCAGGAATCCCGGCCGCGGCGGTCAGTGCCGGAATTGACTATTCTCCGGCTCCCCCGGCAGCAGCAACTCCGCCGCAACCGCAGCTGGCTGAAAAGCCGGTCTGGACGACAACGCCGCTGCCAGCCGAGCAGTTGGCCGCATCGCAGCAGCGGCCCTCCGTCCCCGCGTTCGCCGCACAGCCCGCGCCGACCTCGTCCATTGACAGTCAGCGGGAGTCGGCCGGCCTGACCTCGACCACCGCCCCCTGGGCGACAGAGCCGGGAGAGTTCGCGGCCGAAACACCGGAGCCGCCGACCACTCACCCTTGGCAGGCAACGCCGACCACCACGCTGTCAGCCGCAATGCCAACCGCCACGCTGGCCACTGCCATTCCGCCCGTCACCGGCGGCCTGATTGAGCCCGAGGGCAGCACCGCCCCGCCCCCCGCATCGACCGGCCCGTGGCTCCAACCGGCCCCACAGCCGACCCCGGAGATCGCGGCTGCAGCCAACGGTCCTACGGCGAAAACCGCCGTCCAAGCAGCCGACACCGGCGGGCAGCTGGCGGCCGCCCCGGCCCAGCCGTCCGCGCCGGCAGCCACCCCTGCCGCAGCACCGCAGCAGGAAGCGGCCCAACCGGCCGAAAAACAGCCCAATGCCATCCTGGCGGCCATCACCAATCCATTTGGCCTTTTCAAACAAGAGCCGAAGCCAACGGCACAGCAGAAATCGATCCCGGAGCCGCGGCAGACGCCGCAGGCCCGCTATGCCGAGCAGCCGGCCCCCGCAGGTCAGCCAACCGAATCGGAGCCGATGCCGCTGGGGCTGGAGGGCTATTGCCCGGTCACGCTGGTTGAGTCGGGCGGCTGGGTCGAGGGACAGGCCGGTTGGGGAGCCCGTCATCGCGGCCGCACCTACCTGTTCCGCGGACTTGAGCAGCAACAGGCTTTCCTCGCCGACCCTGACCGGTACGCTCCGGCTCTCTCAGGGGATGATCCAGTTGCGGCCTTCGACTCCGCAACCTCGTTGCCGGGTGAACGCCGCTACGGCGTGACCTACCAGCAACGAATCTACCTGTTCGCATCACCGGAGAGCCGGGCGACCTTTGCCGCCAACCCGCAGCGGTACACCAGCCGGGTACAGCTTGCCGAACAGCCGACGGATGTCGGCACCGGCGGCACGATCCTGCGCTAGCCGCCAAACCGCAGGCTCAGCCGGGAGTTGGCCGGGCCCAGCCCCGGCTGCGGTCGACGGCGTTCCGCCAGCGGTCGAGCAGGCGGTCACGGGCGGCCGAGTCAAGCAGGGGCTCAAAGCTCCGCTCAATCGCCAGGGCGGCGGCCACCGCAGCAGGAGCGGAATAGAACCCTGTGGTGAGCCCTGCGAGCATCGCCGCCCCGAGTGCGGTCGTTTCCAAGACGGCGGGGCGATCGACCGGGATGCCGAGCACATCGGCCTGAATTTGCATCAGTAGGTCGTTGACGCAGGCACCGCCATCGACCCGCATGCGGGCCAGCCGGCAGCCGCTCGCCTGTTCAAGGCCGCCGATCACGTCGGCCACCGACAGGGCAATGGCGTCGAGGGCGGCCCGGGCGATCTGGCCCCGGCCCGTCCCGCGGGTCAGCCCAATCATCAGGCCGCGGGCGAAGGGATCCCAGTGCGGGGTGCCCAGACCGGCAAGCGCCGGCACCAGCATCACCCCGCCGGCGTCGGGCACACTGCGGGCGAGGGGTTCGATATCGCCTGAGCGTTCAATCAGGCCGAGGCCATCCCGCAGCCAGCCGACAATCGCCCCGGCGACAAAGACCGAGCCTTCCAGGCAATAGGTCTGGCCGGCTGATCGATCGGCGGTGGTGCAGGCAGGCGTGGCCAGCAGGCCGGGAGCCTCAAGCACCGGTTTCGTACCGGTCGACTCCAGCAGGAACGCACCGGTGCCGTAGGTCGTCTTGGCATCGCCGGGCTGGTGGCAGCCGTGGGCGAAGGCTGAGGCCTGCTGATCTCCGGCACAGCCGGCGATCGGGATGGCCGCCCCCAGCCAGCGTTCGTCGACATCACCAAAGAAGGCCGCGGACGGACGCACCTCGGGCAGCATCTGCCTGGGCAGATCGAACAACCGGAGCAGTTCATCCGACCAGCCGCCGGCGGTGATGTCATACAGCAGGGTGCGGCTGGCGTTGGTGACATCGGTGGCATGCACCCGGCCACCGGTCAGCCGCCAGATCAAAAAGCTGTCGACCGTCCCAAAGAGTACATCGCCGGCCACGCAGCGCTCCCGCAGGCCAGGATGAGTCTCGAACAGGTGGACGATCTTGGTCGCGGAAAAATAAGGGTCGAGCAGCAGGCCGGTCCGGCGGCGAATCTCGGGCTCGTGCCCCGCCGCCTTCAGCCGCTCACAGATCGCCGCCGACACCCGGCTCTGCCAGACCACCGCCGGGGCCACGGCCCGACCGGTAACCCGATCCCAGAGGATCGTCGTCTCCCGCTGGTTGGTGATGCCGACAGCCGCCACCTCTTGCGGCCGCACGCCCGCATCGGCCAGGCATCTTGTGGCACAGCCCAGCTGGGTCCGCCAAAGATCCTCGGGGTCGTGCTCGACGATGGCCTGATCGAGATCCCCGCCGGAGCCGCCGTCGGCCAGCGGTTTGGTGTGCTGGGGAAAGGCTTCTTGAGCCATCGCCAGCGGCAGGCCGGAAGCATCGAACAGAATTGCCCGGCTCGACGTCGTCCCCTGATCGAGGGCGAGTACGCAACGTTTTTCTGGCCCCATCATGCCGGCTTTCCTTTCCTGTTCACGGAAGAGCATTCACCACGAAGGCCGACGAATGCAGAATATCGCCAAGCGGACGCGCAGCAGGCTCCCGCTCTTCGTGGTGGTCTGCTGAATCCCTCAGCGGTCACTCACGGCTCTGCCGATCCGCTTACTGCTCGACTTGCTTACCGCAGCAGTCTTGCAGATGGGCGACTTCAGCGGCTACCGCGTCGGCGATGGCATCAGGCTCCAGCCGGCCCGTTGCCACCAACACCTCGGCCAGGGCCGTGAGCGTCGCCCGCGACAACCGGGGGGCGAACAGCAGCATCAGCCGCCGCTCGACCAGATCGGCGAGGGTGGTGGCCCATTCCTGATCAATGACAAACACGGCAGCCGCGGTCGGCAGGCCGCTGTCGCCCAGCAGCGGCGGCAGCCTGCGGCAGGCCGAGGATGCACCCGCCACCGTGAACACCTCGGGCGCCCGGCCACCAAACAGCTGCAGCGTCCACTCGACCGCAGTGGCCAGGGCGGGCACCGGGATGCCCACAGCCTCAGCCGCTCTCGTCGTGGCCGCCCGACAGGCCGCCTCTTCTTCCGCCGTCAGCCGCCCGGGCAGGGGCCGTTCCCGCTGCGGATCGGTGGCCGGGAGCGAGAGGGTCTGCAGAACTTCGGTGGCAGATTCTTCGGCAAGGCTCCGGCAGGTTGTCAGCTTGCCCCCCACGATCGACCAGGTCGGCAGCCGCGCCTGCGGATGCCGCACCAAGAGGTGGCGGCGGGTCACCGCTCCGGGCGAACCGGCCTGCCTGCCAGTCACATCGGGCCCAGGCAGCGGACGCACGCCGCAGTAGTGCTGGACGACATCATCGGCACCGAGGGGGCAGTCGGGAAAGATGGCCGTCACCGCGGCCAGCAGGTAGTCAACCTCGGCCGGCTCAGTGCGGGCCATCCCCGGATCACCTGTGAAGGGAATGTCGGTGGTGCCGATGAGCACCTGACCGTTCATGAAGGGCAGCACAAAAATCGGCCGGCCATCACCCGCCTCGGCATAGACAGCCTCATCGCCCAGAGCCTCGCGAAGCTGGCGGTTATTGACCACAAGATGGCTGCCCTTGGTGCCGCGGATGAACTGCTGCGGCGAGGTCGGCGGCGGCAGCGGGCCGTCCGCAGTTGCCAGCGCCGAAACGGTGCGATCAACCCAGGCACCGGTCGCGTTGACAATGCCGCTGGGGTGAACCCGCAGAACGGTCGCTGGCTCGGTGGCCGCTGACAGTGTTGGCGTGAAAGCCATTGCCCCATCATCAAGAAACCGCCAGGTGTGGTGCGGGAGGACGTGCAGGCTGACCTGCCGCTCAGCGGCCAGCCGCCGGGCATCGAGCAGCCACTCAACCGTCAGGCGTTCAGGGGCCAGGCACTGGGCGTCGGAGTAGGTCGCCACCAGCGGGAACCGGCGGCGATCGATCCGGGGCAGCCCAGGTGCATTCGAACGGTGCATTCGATGCGGCGGCCAGGCGGGGTCACTGGCAAAGCGGTCGTAGAGCCAGAGGCCGATCCCGACGGCCAGGCTGCCCCTGCCAGCACCGCCAAGCCGCCGGGCCAGTGACTCCCAGCCGATAAACCGGGCCGCAGCAGCCAGCAGGCCACCACCCCGACGGGCCAGCGGAATGGCGAACCGCAGCGGCCGGACAAGATGGGGAGCCAGCCGCACCAGCCGATTCCGCTCAGCCAGACTTTCCCGAACCAGATCGAACTCGCCATATTCAAGGTAGCGGAGGCCACCGTGGATCAGCCGGGTTGACCACGCAGTGGTGCCGCTGGCAAGGTCGCCGGTGTCGGCAATCACCACGTCGACGTTGGCGAGGATCAACTGCCGGGCGAGGGCGGCGCCATTGATGCCACCGCCCAGGACAACGACAGTCGGCCGGGTGGCGATGGAAGCAGATTCAAGCATCATGGCTTTGATTTTTCGCCCTCTCCCTCGGGGAGCGGGTCGGAGCGAGTGTGTAGCCGCAGGTGTCGTTCCTGGCGGGGCCCCCTCACCTGGCCTCCGGCCGACCTCTCCCTGCGGCAGATGCCGCGAAGATACCAGCGCTGCGCGGAGGACTGTCGGCGATTGGTGCACCGGGCTGGCCATTGCGGCGTTGCTTGCCGTCACCAGCGCAGCGGCCCGCGCCGCCCCTGTCGATCAGCCGGTGCGGGCGACCTTCCAGCAGCTCCCGCTGCGGACGCTGCTGGGACGCCTTCAAGCCGCCACCGGTGTTCCGCTGATTCTGGACCGCCGGCTCGATCCGACCCGACGAATCAGCCTCGAATGTCGAGGCGAGCGGCTCGACGCCATTCTCGGCCGGCTGGCAGACGAAACTGGTACCGAGGTGGCGGTGCTGAAGGGCTCGGCCTGGCTGGTCCCGACTGGAGAAGCCGGCCGCATCACCGCCGCCGACGAGCTGCTGCAGGGGCGACTCAGGCAGCTACCGCCGACCGTCCGCCGGCGGCTGGAACGGGCCGCCCCCTGGTCCTGGCCGGCCGGGGCGACGCCTGCCGGCCTGCTGGAGGAACTTCGCGAGGAGGCAGCGGCCGGTGGCCTCCCGCTGCCAGCCGCCGGTCTCACCGAGGCGATTCCGCACGATCACCTCGCCGCCGGCAGCCTGCTGCCGCTGATGCTGGCGGAGCGATTCGACCTCATCGCCATGCAATACGGTCTCCGAGTCGACTGGCAGATGGCTGGCATGAACCGGGCCCGCCTCGAAGGAAGGCTGGTGCCGGTGCCGGCGGAAGACGCCGGCCGCACAGCCCGGCCCACGACCTCGGCCTCGGCCCGCCCGCGACAGCCGGTCACCCCTGGCAGGCGGCCGGCCGATGGGGCGACCAGCCGCTATACGCTGCGGGTAGCGGCGCCGTTTACGGAGCTGCTCGCCGCCGTAGCCAAACAGCTCGACCTCGAGCCGCGAATTGACCAGGCCACGCTCCGCCGCCGGGGCGTTGATTCCCGGGAGATCGTCCGGCTGAAAGTCGCCGACGTCGATCGTGACGGGCTGCTCGACGCCATCGTCGAACCGCTCGGGCTGACGTGGACCATCGAGGGCCGGACCCTGACAGTAACCGCCGCCCCGCGAGTTACGCCTTAATCACCGCAGCCAGTTGCTGTTCGATGCCTTCGCGAATCTTGCCGGCAAACATCGAAGCCATCATCGGCAGGTTGAGCTTCACCAGAAGCTCATCGGGCAGGACGTCGATCTGGCCGTCGAAACGCATGCCCATCACCGAAACGCCGACCTTCAGCCGGTGGTCGGACTCCCAGTCGGCCTCAATCGGGCCGACCTGCTGTTCATAATGAGTACGGGCCTTCACCAGAGCCGCATCGAGCTTCTGCCGGGCAGCCTCAGCACCCAAACCGTGCGGCACCCGTACCTCCAACGCCTTCATCCACCGACTCCTTTCTGAAGCACCGACCTCAGCAGGGACTGCCCCGCTAACGTCGCCGCAGTACTGGTTGCCCGGCGACAGTGTTCAGCCGCGATCGCGACCCGCTCCCGGTCGACCCGCCCGAGTCGGCCGCCACGGCAAACCGCTGATCGTACCGCGACGGCGTCGGGCTGACAGCCCGCAACGATCGGAATCTGCCCCAGCTCGAGGCGACCGGCGAGCAGCAGCCCCAGCCCGGCCGCCCGCGCCTGGGCCAACCAGCCTCTGATTTCCGCAACTGAGGCCAGTTCCAGCAGGCCACCACCGGCCTGCTTGTCGAAGCTGTCGACCAGCACCAACTCGAAGCCGCCGCCGGCCGCCTGGTCGATCACTTCCTTCACCGGAACCGCAGCGGCCCGTCGGGCATCTGCGTAAGCCACCGGGACAACAGTAACCGGCAGCTGCGCGGCCATTCGGGCAAGGGACGGGAGCCAGTCGGTTCCGGCAGACCCGGACAGCCCGAACTTGACGGCGGCCGGCTGCCGCTCGAGCCCCATCAGCTGCCGGGCGAGCAGGCCGGCGGTGGCCGCCGGCAGCTCCAGCAATTCGCCAGCGGCAAGCGTCCAGGGCAGCTGCCGAGGAACTGCTGCAGCGCACGCGGCGAGCGTTTCAGCGGCGGGCCTTCCCAAGGAGCCGCCGGCAGGGTCCTTGACGTCGATGATCGCCGCTCCGCCGCCGGCCGCGGCCGTCACCTCGTCCCGATCCCGAACACTGACCAGCAGAGCCGGGCCAGTCATGACCCACAACTCCCCGGCGCTGCCGCCGACCGGCAGCCGTCCACCACCGGTGCCCGCTTGGCCTGCGCCAGGCGGCCGTTCAACCGCCGTACGGTCTCCACGGTGAGTGGCTCGGTCCAGCGACCGTCAATGATGAGGTATCCATCTTCCCAGACCGCCCAGGGTCCGCGAGCCGTCCAGCTCTCCGCATGGCCAGCAACAGCCCGCTCCGCCACACGGACCACGAGCGTACCGACCCGAAAGGCAGGCTCGTCATCGCGGGTCGGACTGCCGCTGCGATCGAGCGGCTGGCTGCCCAAAAAAAAGCACTCGACCACGTCGAGCGGCAGCCGCTCGCTGCCAAACGGACCAGTCCGGACGACTAGCGTTTCGCCGCGGCAGCTCATGCGGGCCACTGCGGCGCGGCCTGCCACGACGGCCACCACCGCCGCCAGCAGTCCACTGCCGGCAGCCAGGATGCCGAGGAACAGCCGCCAGCCGCCAGCGGTTCGCCCGGCCGCCACGGCGGCCCCGAGGCCACCAGCAAGCAGGCCACCAGCCACTACAGCCAGTAGCCAGACCAGCCGCCGGTTGGCTCCGAGCCAGTCCCCGGCCTCGGTTCCGGCAGCTCGATTCGGCGGAGCGTCGTCTGCGGTTTCCACAGTCAGCCAGAAGAGTGAGATTTGATAGAATACGAGACGATTTGTGGTGGACGGCGACCGCCGTAACCGACATTGGAAGGACACCATGCACGACACAGCACCGTCAAGCACCGCTATCAGGCGAAGTTCGAACACCACTCTGGCCGGCATTGCCGCGGCCCTGGGCATCTACCTTGCGGCGGTCGTCCTCGGCGGACCCCAGCATGGTCGTGATTTGCTGGTCCAGGCACAAGCGGCCCACCAGGAACACGGCGATGATGCCGACCACGCCACGGGTGGGGCAGACCACGGAAATCACGCCGAACACGCGGCCGATCCACCCGCTCACGGGGCGGTTCAGGACGATCATCATGCCGACGGTCACGCAGCGGCCCACGCCGATGGCGACCACCATGCCGCCGGCCTGCCGCCGCCGGTTTGGGCTGTCATCCCCTTCGTGCTGCTGCTCGGGGCGATTGCGGCACTACCGCTCATTCCGGCCCTGGCCCACTGGTGGGAGTTCAATTCCAGCAAACTGCTGGTGGCTGGCTCACTCGGGCTGGTGACACTCGCCTACTACCTGCTGCTGCATGGCGAGGCGATCGAGCAGCATTTTCCAGCTCACGGTGTTGTCGATCCGGCCGCTTCGGGGCTTTCCTGGGGAGTCGCCGGCACCGTACTGGCCAACGCCCTGTTGGCTGAGTACGTCCCCTTCATCACGCTGCTGTTCGCCCTCTACTGTGTCACCGGCGGGGTTCGCATCGAGGGGGACTTGCAAGCGACCCCGACAACCAACACCACCCTGTTGGCCCTCGGCGCGGGCATGGCCAGCTTCATCGGCACCACCGGGGCGGCCATGCTGCTGATCCGGCCGCTGCTGGAGACCAATCATGAACGGAAGCGGGTCGTTCACACGCTGGTCTTTTTCATCTTCCTGGTCTGCAACTGCGGCGGCTGCCTGCTGCCGATTGGTGATCCGCCACTGTTCCTCGGCTATCTGCAGGGGGTTCCCTTTCTCTGGACGTTCTCGCTCTGGAAAGAGTGGCTGGTCGTCAACGTTCTGCTCCTCTCGATCTATTGGGTATGGGACAGCTTTTTTGCCTATCCGAAGGAGCGACTCGCCGACCGCGAGATCGATCGGGCCACGGCCAAGTCGCTTGAGGTCAGCGGGCTCGCCCTCAACCTGCCGCTGATGGCCGGGGTGATCCTGGCCGTCGCCCTGCTCGATCCCTCCAAGCCGCTCCCGGGAACCGGCTGGCACCCCTGGATCTTCCTGCGTGAGGCAGTGCTGCTGGGCCTGGTCGGCTGCTCGCTCTGGTTTGGCTCGACCGCTATCCGCGTCAAGAACGGCTTCAGCTACTTCGCCATCCTCGAAGTGGCCGCCCTGTTCGTCGGCATCTTCGTCTGCATGCAGCCGGCGCTCGCCCTGCTCAACGAGCACGGTGCCAGCCTCGGCATCCGCTCCCCGGGGGCGTTCTTCTGGACGACCGGTCTGCTCTCCAGTGTGCTCGACAACGCGCCGACCTATCTGGTCTTCTTCAAGACAGCCCAGTCACTGCCGGTTGACGGTGAGCTGATTGCAGGAGTCGAGGCGGGCCGGCTGGCCGGCATCAGCCTGGGGGCGGTCTTCCTCGGAGCAATGACCTACATCGGCAACGGGCCGAACTTCATGGTCAAGGCGATCGCGGAAGGGGCCGGCGTGCGGATGCCGAGTTTTTTCGGCTATATTTTATATAGCGGGATGGTTTTGCTGCCGGTCTTTGCTCTCACTGCCTGGCTCTTCCTTTGATTCTGACATCTCGCTCCCAGGATTCACTCGTTGAAACGCTCCGCCTCAGCTACCGCTGCCCATGACTTCATCACCAGCGAGTCGCAGCTGGATGCTTTGGTGGGGCGACTGGCGGACCATGACTCATTGGGCTTCGACACCGAGTTTGTCTCCGAGCACACCTACCGCAGTCAGCTCTGCCTGATCCAGGTGGCGGCGGGTGACGTGCTGGCGGTGATCGACACGCTCAAGGTTCGGGAGCTTGAACCCTTCTGGCGGCTCTTGACCAACCCGGACCGGACTACGGTGGTGCACGCTGGCCGGGAAGAATTGGGATTCATCCTGCACGCCATCGGCGAGCGGCCCGCAAGGCTGTTCGACGTGCAGGTCGCGGCGGGGCTGGTGGACCACGACTACCCGGCCGGCTATGCCTCGATTGTCCGGCGGATGCTCGGCCAGCCGACCAGTAAGGGCGAGACCCGCACCGACTGGCGAAAGCGGCCCCTCAGCCCAGCCCAGATCGATTACGCCCTCGACGACGTCCGCCATCTTCACGATCTCTGGAAGACGCTCGCGCAGAAGCTCGCCGACCGCGGCCGCAGTAATTGGATGACCGAGGAGATGGCGAGCTGGCTGGACGAGGTCGAGGCCTCCTTCACCCGCAAGCGCTGGCGGCGGGTCTCGGGCCTCAACGGCCTCTCCCGCCGTGAGCTGGCGGTGGCCCGGGAACTCTGGCACTGGCGGGACAGCGTGGCAGAGGACCGCGACATGCCGCCCAAGCGGGTGCTGAGGGACGACCTGCTGGTGGAACTCGCAAAACGCAAGAGTGCCGACCCGCAGCAGATTGCCGCGATCCGGGGCATGCAGCGGTCTGACCTGCGGCACATCCTGCCGGCGATCGCCGACGCCATCGACCGGGGCCTGAACCTGCCTGATGACGAACTGCCCGGCGGTGAGAAGCATCGCGCCCCGCCGCCTCAGGTCAACGTCCTCGGGCAATTTCTGGCCACGGCAATCGGCGGCCTCTGCCGGAACCTTGAGATCGCCCCGTCGCTTGTCGGCACCGCCAGTGACATGCGGGAACTGCTCGCCTGGAAACTCAACCACGGCAAGGATGATCCACCACCGGCCCTGATGCAGGGCTGGCGGGCGGAGGTCATCGGCAGCCTGATCGACGACCTCCTGGCGGGCCGGGCCTCGCTGCGGGTCAGTGACCTGAAGTCGCGTGACCCGCTGGTGATTGAGCAGTTGGGCTGAGATTGCCCAGCAGCATGGCTTCAAGGTGGACGAGGTCGGTGGGCTCAGCAACGCCATCCGGCCCCATCCCCCGAGCGGCCCAGTTCACAACTGCGGGCGAAAGCCGCCGCCGCGATTCTCCGATTTGAGAATCGACCTGCTGGTCGAGCACCAGGCCGAGCAGCCGGAGCGAAAGCGGCTTTCGCCGCCATTGCGTGACCGGCCGCATGGTCGTTACGTGACCGGCACCCGCTGCGGCAGTGACCCCGAGGTGATTTTCATCACTGTGCAAGCATCCCGTCAGCATGCCGGGAAGGCAGCAGGCAAGGGCCACCGGAGACAGCCAGTTTGTTCGCGACATGGCAGATTCCTCCGTTCAAATTCCCGCCGGTGCAAGGATTTCAAAAGCAGCCGACCCCGAGAAGGCCGGCCCTCATGGTTTCCTCACAATACGTGGTCCGTGATCGGCCGGTTCATTCCCCTCAGCCGTCACGGAACCCCCGGCTGGTTGTCTGCGTGTGCCCGCCCCTGCTCTGCCGCTGCTCCCACCGCAGGCGTCAGAGTGTTTTCAAAACACTTCCATCAAAGCGGAGGGCAAGGGATTCGAACCCTCAACCCCTTTCGGGGCATCTGATTTCGAGTCAGACCGCTGGCCAATTCGCATACCCTCCAGGGCTATCGGAAATGATAGACCGCCCGCGTCAGCCGCTCAAGATTGGCTCGCAGCCGCCGCAGGCTGGCGGCCGCGGCGGCCATGACTCGCTTTTCGATGATCAGCGCGGCCGCTGCCAGATCGCCTCGGTGTAGCACGCGAACTGGAAAGCTTTACCGGTCGTGCGGGTCATGGCCGACTGGTTGAAGGATGATTTTGGAAACGCTATCGTCGCGGGGTCATGAGCCCGCGCGACGGGGACGACACCAATGGCCGGGAGGGCCGGGTGTACTGCCCGCCCATGTGCCCCGGCTCGACAGGCCTTGCCGCCGTTCCTTCTCTGCTGGCCAACGGATACCAACGAGCATTGACGCACACCGGCCACCTTCTACTCACCGGGGCAACAGGGCTGCTGGGATCCTACCTGCTGCGGGATCTGCTGCTGGCCGAAACACCACTGGCGGTGCTGGCCCGCCGGAGCCGTCGAGCGTCTGCTGCTGAGCGGATCGATCGCCTGCTGACCGATTGGGAACGGGCCCTTGGCCGCCGGCTTCCCCGCCCCGTGGTCGTGGAGGGAGATCTCACGCAGCCCGGCTGCGGGCTCAACGCTGACGACCGAGCCTGGCTGGGCAGTCATTGCGACCGGCTGCTGAACAATGCCGCGAGCCTGAGCTTTTTCAATGCTGACCGGGAGGGTGAGCCCTGGCGGACCAACGTCGCCGGCACCCACAACCTGCTCGATCTGGCCGATTCCGCCGGGATCCGCGACTTTCACCACGTCTCCACTGCCTACGTCTGCGGCCTGCGAACAGACGTGATCGGCGAGGACGAATTGGTGGTCGATCAGCCCTTCGGCAACGACTACGAGCAGAGCAAAGCCGAGGCCGAAACCGCGGTTCGTCATGCAGACCATCTCGATGGCGTCACCGTCTACCGGCCCTCGATTATCGTCGGTGACTCACAGACCGGGTACACCTCGACCTATCACGGTTTCTTTGCCGTCCTGCGACTGGGGCACACCCTGCTGACCCGGGTGCCGATCGGCTCAACCAGCGGCCCCGCCCTGCTGCGACTGCTGGGCATCGCGGCCACCGACTGCAAAAACTTTGTTCCCGTCGACTGGGTCTCGGCGGTCATCAGCCATGCAGTTGGACAGCCGGAGGCCGTCGGCCGAACATTCCATCTGACGCACCCTGAACCGATGTCGATGCAGGACATGGCTGAGACGGTGCAGGAAGCGACCGAAACCTATTCAGACGCCGCGTCCCCCGAGGACCCCGACTGCTGCGATGAAGCCTGGTTTGCCGAGAACCTGAAGAGTCAGCTGCAGATCTACCAGCACTATTTCCGGAACGACCCGGTCTTCGACCGGACCGCCACGGAGCAGCTGGCTGAACACCTGCCGGTGCCGGCACTCGACCGCGACACCATGATGCGGATGGCAAAGTTTGCAATCGCCCACGAGTTCGGCCGGCAGCCGGTCGAGTTTCCCCCCTGCGAGGTAACCGCCGGGTCGGTTGCGCCGCTCCTGCCACCTGGGTGAACCATGCGGCCGGCGGCCAGCCTGTGACGGTCACGACACCCCGCCAGCCGTCAGGTCAGTATTGCTCCGCTGGCTGGCCGATCCAATCTTTTGTTCGGAGAGATGACAGAGGATGCCGTGGCCGGCCTTCCCGCTCTCCTGGGGAGAAGACAATGGCGAAGGATACCTGGCGGATCGTGACGCAAGGCCGCGACGGCGAACTGATTGTGCACGACTTTGACACGGCTGAGGACATTCTGAGAACCCACCTGCAGATCGGCATCGATGACTGCAGCACCGATCTTGGGCTGCGCGGTGCGCCGGTGTTCCGCACACTGATTGGCCCCATGCCCGAGGGCGACAACGTCATCAGGTACGAGACCCCCGAGGTCTTTGAGCAGCTCACCAAGGAGTGGGCGCTACCCCAGCCCAAACGCCGGCGGTCGCGCAAAAAAGCCACCACCCCAACCGAGGCGAGCGATGGCTGAGACGATCTTCGCAAAAATCATCCGCCGCGAAGTGCCGGCGACGATTGAGTATGAAGATGATCTCTGTCTGGCGTTCCATGACGTGTCGCCGCAGGCTCCGACCCATCTGCTGGTGATTCCCAAGCAGCCGATTCCCAGTCTGGCGGCGGTAACCGACGTAGACAGTCCGCTGCTTGGGCACCTGGTGCGGGTAGCGACCCGGCTGGCCCAGCAGCTCGGGCTGGGCGACGGCTACCGGCTGGTGATCAACTGCGGACACCACGGTGGCCAGACGGTCGATCATCTGCACGTGCACCTACTCGGGGGCTGCCCGCTGGGCTGGCCACCGGGCTGAGGCCCTTGCCGGCCCAGATTTTGTGCAGTCATTTCGTGAGCAAGCGGCCGGGACTCGGAGTTAACGCCACCAACTCTGGACGCGGTCAAAGAACCCGGCTGGCTGTTCGGCCGTCTTCTGCTCGGCGGCAGCCTCGGCCTCACGGGCCGACCGCCGGGCAATGCGGCGGGTTGCTGCGTCCGCCTGTTCGTTGCTGACCGCCGTCTGCAGGAACCGGGGCCAGTAGCCATCAACTGCTGCTAGCAAACTGGATATCGCCCCGGTGGCGAGATCGTGCTCCATCTGGTCAAGCAATGCCTCAATTTCCGCCCGCTGTGAGTCGGCAAGCACCAGATCAGAGACACGCAATTCATCGATCTCCACCACGCCCGGCCCGAGCAGGTCAAACCGCAACCGCAGCGACTCATTCGGATCGGTTGGCAGGTCGCCCACCTGGAGGATAAACCGAGTCCACTCGGAGGCCAGCGGTCTCCCGCCCGGAGCCGAGCCCACCGGAGCAAATCGGTAGTATTCCCGACCCTCAGTAAGTCCCTCAACGGCCACCCGCAGCGGCGGCTGCGGGGCTCCCTCCGACAGCCGGAGCCAGACCGCCACGCTCGCCCGGCCTGTCGCTGGTGGCGGAAAAGGATTGCTGCGAACAGTCGCCAAGTCTCCGACGGAAGAAAATCGAGCCGCACGATTTGCTTCCTCGCCCTCAGCCGCCGGTCGCGGCGTTGGTACCAACTCGATGGTGCCGGCAGCTGGTGCCACCAGTTCCCAGCCCGTGATCCCCGCACCGATGCCCGGCAGGTCGAAGCCGGGGTTATCCAGCACCGGAATTGACGGCGGCGACTGGAGCACGACCTCGCGACGCCGCAGGTCGGCCACTTGTTCGGCCAGCATCCGCACCACTTGCTCATCAAACCGGACCGTGGCCCGCCTGGGCGGAGCTGTGGCCCCCGGGCCCTCGAGGCAAACCGTCCGCAGACTCGCCGGCGGTAATTCGATGGTGATTCCGTCACCACTCACTTCCAGCGGTTTGCCGGTGACCATGTCGGTGGCGGCCGTCACTATCCCCGTCGTCCGTAGTTCGATCCGGGCCGGCATCCGGCTGGCATTACCGACGATCAGCCAACGCTTGTCCTTATCCGCCTGAAACCAGATCGGAAAATCAGCCGGCAGATCGGGTAGCCGCTCGAGCCGGCCGGCAGGCATCACCAGGAACGCCCGCCGCACGCCCCGGTCCTCGTCGCTCAGTCCGGCCCAACGCAATGATTGGTCAAAGATGACCTCCGCGTCGTTCGCGGCCAACCCTTCCACCAGCAGCCGCTGCCGCGCTGGCCCGCCAGCAACGGCATGAAAGCGACCCGGACCAGCGAACTCATTCGTCCCGAACGGTCCATGGGGAACCACCCCGGCGAGTGCCACCGGTTGGGGCTGCTCCAAAAGCAGCAGGCCCCGGCGGCGAGACCGTCGCTCCCAGGCGGCAACAGCGGGTGAACGGTTGGTGGCTGCCACCGCCGTCTCGGTGGCGAGGTCGCCGGTGGCGGCATGCAACCGAGCAGCCACATAGACGGCGTTGTCGGCCCGGGTGAGCCGGCCGGGATCGAGTCCGAGTTCCCGCAGCAGGTCATCAGCTGGGGCTTGGCCGCCCACATCGGCCGCGAACCGTTCCCCCGCCTCCCCTTCAAACAGCATCGTTGTCGGCATGATGAAATAGGGCTGGCCAGACCCGGCCGCCGCCACGATCCCGGCCAGCCGGGCATGCAGTGCCGCCACCTGTTCGGCCCTCCAATTCAGCCAGGCCTCCCGGAACTGCCCCTCGACAGCAGCAGCCCGGGCGGCGTGCCGGTCGGGCCCGGCCGCAGTCGGCAGCCGGTCACCGAGCCCGGTCTCCCGCGCGAAGCGGGAAAAGGTCCGGTCATCGAGTCCCCAGGCAATTCCCGGCAGATGGAGCCAGCCGTTGGCAGGCAGCGCGACGGCGACACCAGCGACGTCAGCGGCCGCCTGCAGTCGATCAACAAGCTCTGTCACCACTGCTGCCACGGCATCCTGTACCCTGGCATCGAGCACGTTGTAGTGCCGACCCGCGGCCGTTGCCGCAGCGTCACGCGGCCGCCCGTCGCGGCCGATGCAGAGCAGACCGGTTGCTGCGTCCGAATCGACGAGCTGTCGTTCGATACCGGGCAGGGGACCGTCGAAACGGAGGGTGGGCACCAGCTTCAGCCCCGCCGAGCGACAGACCTGGCGGACGAGCGTAAGCCGGTCGCCGCCGTTCCAGGCCGGCGTTGGGTCATCCCACTGCGGATCCCAGCGGAGACCCTCCGCCGTCGCCGTCGATTGCCACAGGCCGGCACCCCCAGCGTACACCTCAACCGCCACACCCTCAGCCAACTGCGTCCCCAGCCAAGCGACCGCCTGACGTAGGTCATCGTACCAGCCGACCCAGCCAGCCGAGCCGCCGGTTGCACCACCGCTGCCGGTTGACGCGACGGGAACCACGGACTGCCGCGGCAGGTGGGCGTAGATCCGGCGTCCGGCGGGCTTACCACCGGCAGCGGTTTCGCGGGCCAGCCGCCGGGGTCCGGTCAACACGCGAAGCTGCCCGATGGTTGCTGGCTGGTGCTGCGCTGGATTACTCAGCACGATCACTGGTGACCGCGTCCGCGGCCAGAAGATGAAGCGGTGCCGCCTGAGCGTCGGCGATTCGCCCGCCAGCGGCTGGGGCACCCGGAAGCCGCCATCATGGCGGATGATGACCGCCGACCCATCAGCATTGCGTTCCAGCACTGACACGGCGATGGTCGCCTGCTGGTCACTGGGATAATCGATCTCGACGGCGTGCGGAAGGCCGGGCACCGCTTCCGTCACGACCACCCCCTCCCAGGGTGGCGTCGCTCGACTGCCGGCCGGCGGCAGCCGCAGCATCACCCCGAGGGGGTGCGGCTCGACGGTTGAATCACCGGTCACGAGCAGGCCGCCGAAGGTGGGTACCAGCGAGTCGATTGCTGGTACTTTCGGCAGTGCCGGCAGCTCGGGCAGTGACATCTTGGGCAGGCTCATTTCCGGCAGGCTGCCAGCGGCCCGCGTCAGCGAGGGCATCGGCATCACCGGAAGCGAAAGCCGACGCATGGCAGCAACTGACTCGGCAGCCTGCCCCGGCAGCCGGCGAAGCCGCTCGTGCAGCCGCGGGCTCCCGGGATCGAGCCGGTAGATGATCCGCCATGGGATGTCCTCGGCGGCGTCCGGCGCCGCTGCCTCGACCACAGGAAAGTCGATCTTCCGCGACACCAACGTCCGGGACCATCGCAACCGCCCCCGCTCGATTGCCTCGAGAGAAATCTGATAGACGCCAGGTGCATCCGGGATGCTGAAATCGAAGTATGCTGACTGCCACGCCTGGAGAACGGGAAGTTCAGCCGAACCGTCCGAGGGCTCCTCGGGAGGGACCAAGGGCAGCGTGTGGGCCAGCAGCTCCTCTCCGGTCCGCTGGTTGGACAGTACCAGCCTCAGGTCGACGCTGCCGAAGCCGCTGGCCCGGGCGGGCAGGAGCGGATGGACTGTCAACCGGACCGGCTGGCTAGGCCGCCAGATTTCGCCGGCATTCTGTCGTTGGCCCGCTGCCCGCGGCTCCAGTTGGAGCCGCAGCAGGTCGCCCGGAGCCGGGCCGATCGTGAGCCGGTTGCCGCGGGCGTCAAGCTGGTGCAGTGACTTGTCGGTCAGGAGCACCGCGACAGGCTGGTCGATCACCAAGCCCGGTTCGGTGGCTGCGGCACCGGCGGGCCGCAATTGCAGCCGCAGCCGAGCCGACTGCCAGTCTGCAATCATGAGTTCAATCGCACCTCCCAGCTGCGGTTGTTCGTTGGCGACAACCAGCGCTGTTCCATCCCGGTGCAGGCCACGGACAGCAGCCGGCCCCGTCGCCAGCAGCCGCCAATCGAGCCCGTTGGCAGCTGCCGTCCCAGCCCGGCCCCGCCAGGGCGATGCCGCTGGACGGATCAGCTCGATCCGGCCCTGCCAGACCTGCGGATCACCGCCACCCCATTCGACCCGGAGCCTGACCGGAGGTAGACCGGATGGATTGTCACCCGGAGCCGGAACCGCCGGCCAGACAACCACTGCCAACACTGCGAGCCGCCACCAGCTGAGATGGGCAGAGAAAGAAGCGTGCATGGGTCAACAGTTGAACTTGGGGGCCGGCCGGGGACGGGATGGTATCGGCCCAACCGCGACGGAGCAAAACCAGATCGGCCACCAACGGCAGCTTCAATGCTGGTATCGGTCGACAGCGACGGCGGGCCGCAGTGCCTCCGGAAGCGGTTTTTCCCAGCCGGAATCGGGGCAGCCTGGGGGGGCGAGGCAGTCCGCGAGAGCGGCGGCTATGTCGCGAGAGCGGTCGGCAACATCGGCCAGCTCAAAAAAATCGTCCGGCTTGGCGAACAGCCGGGGCGACTGACCGGTCGGCAGCACCAGTGTCCACTCAGTAACGGCAATTGCCTGGCCGCCGGCGGTGCAGCTGAGGACCCGATCGCGTCCACCCCTCCGCCAGGCCTCGCTGTCACCCCCCAGCAAGGCCACGAGGCTCCGGCCAGCGGTGGCGGCACCCGGCGGCCGGGGTTCGGCCCCACTGATCAGATCGGCGATGGTCGCCCCGAGGTCGGCCGGCAGCAGCAGATCACCGCAACGCTGCGCCGCCTGGCGGCCCGCCGGATCGACCAGCACCGCCGGCACATGGGTCAATTCGGCATAGGGGGCAGGCTCATCCCCTCCCACGCCGACCTGACCGTGCAGGCCCAGCGGTAGCCCCCGCAGGCCCAGCAGCAAGACGCCCGATCGTCGCCACCGCTGCCCGGCCGCCACGAAGAGCCGGCCGATCCAGTCGTCGAGATGGGCGAGTTCACCGGCAAAAGTCTGCCGCACCATCATCACCTGATCGGGGTCGGTCTCTGGGGTCACGGGAAAGCCGGGAATGACGGCTGAATCATCGGGGGGTGGGTCATCGGGATCGAAGCAGGCCTCGCGGCAGTTCTGTGGTGCATCCCAGGCAGTGCCGAGGCTGCCCAGGTGGCACCAGAGCAGATCGGTCTCCCCGCCAGCCAGCACTGCCTCGGCAGCCGCGAAAACCTGCCCACAGCCGCTGCTTTCATCACGCTGGGCAGTCCGGCAGGGCTGCCGGTTGGGCACTCCCACAACCTCAACTGCCGATGCTGACGCGACCTCAGGGTCGAACTGGTCGACCACATCGGTGACGATCGTCACCCGCCAGCCCCGTGCCGCCGCGGCGTCCAACAGCCCTGGTCGAATCTGCGCCATCGGCCCCGCGACCGGCAGCCGGGCCTCGATCAGCTCCCGCAGCGTGTCGGCCGGATCGGTCGAGCGGACCAGCAGCCGGTCGCAGGCCAGCCCGGCGGCAGCCAGCTGGCAGATGCTCGGCGTGGCCACCCAGGTGGCGCCCCAGGGGCCGAGCAGCCAGGCCGGCAGCCGATCGACCGTGATCACCAGCCAGCCGTCGGGAGGCTCTGCTTGCCAGCCGGGAGGGGTTTGGTCCATGCTTTTGTTCCACACGCTCAGGCTCGTTGGTCGGGCGAATCGCCAGTGTCTCCCGGCCGGAACCGCCGATGTCAACATCCTACCGCACCGCCCCGACTGAGACCGACCGGATGCCACCGGGCATCCCCTACATCGTCGGCAACGAGGCGGCCGAGCGGTTTTCCTTCTATGGCATGAAGGCCATCCTCACTGTCTTCATGACCGAGCACCTGCTTGACCGCAGCGGGGAACTCGCGGTGATGTCGGCTGAGGATGCCAAGTTCTACGTCCACTCATTCGTGGTCGCCAGCTACCTCTTTCCGCTCATCGGCGCGATCCTGGCCGACTGGATATTCGGCAAGTACCGAACGATCCTCTGGCTGTCGGTCATCTACTGCCTCGGCCACCTGTCTCTTGCCCTCGATGAGACCCGCCTCGGCCTCGGCCTGGGGCTGTCGCTGATCGCCATCGGCACCGGCGCGATCAAGCCTTGCGTCTCGGCCCACGTTGGCGACCAGTTCGGCACGGCCAATCGGCATCTCCTCAGCCGGATCTTCGGCTGGTTCTACCTGGCAATCAATCTCGGCGCGTTGGCCAGCACCCTGTTGACACCGATCCTGCTCGACCCGGCCAGCTTCGAGTCGGTCTTCGGTGGACTGGCTGAACCGCTGGCCAGGTTCGGCATCCGGCCTGGGCCGGGACTCGCCTTTGGCGTGCCCGGTGTCCTGATGGCGCTGGCCACCCTCGTCTTCTGGCTGGGCCGCAACAGCTTTATTCACGTTCCACCCCGCGGCAAAGCGTTTCTCAGCGAGGCCTTCAGTGGCGAGGGGCGACAGGCCCTGCTCAGCCTGCTGCCGATCTACTGCTGCGTCGCCGCCTTCTGGTGCCTCTTCGACCAGACGGCCAGTGCCTGGGTCCTGCAGGCAAAAGACATGAATATGCAGCTGCTTGGCACCACTTGGCTGCCGAGCCAGCTGCAGGCGGTGAACCCGCTTTTTATTCTGCTGTTCGTGCCGCTGTTCTCATACCTGATCTATCCTGCGATCGACCGGCTCTTCCCGCTGACACCCCTACGGAAGATCGGCCTGGGGATGTTCCTGACGGTGCCCGCGTTTGCCATCAGCGGGCTGATCCAAGTCTGGATCGACGGCGGTGCCACCCCGTCGATCGGCTGGCAGGTGCTCGCCTACGGCCTTCTGACCGCCGCCGAGGTGATGGTGAGTATCACCTGCCTCGAATTCAGCTACACCCAGGCGCCGCCGAGCATCAAATCGATCGTGATGAGCTGTTACCTGGCGAGCATCGCCCTGGGCAATGAGTTTACCGCCGTGGTCAATGCCCTCATCAGCCGAGCACCGCTCGACCGCTGGCTGGAAGGAGCAAATTATTATTGGTTCTTCACCGGCGTGATGCTGGTGGCGGCAGTCGCCTATGTTGGCGTCGCCACCAGGTATCGCGGCCGCAGCTTCCCCCCCCAAGCCTCCTGACACTTGGAGTTTTTCATGCCGACAGATGCCCGCCGCGCCAGCTCGATCACACCACTCACCCGCCGCAGGTTTGGGCTGTTGCTTGGCGGCGGACTGGTCGCCAATGCCAGCCGAATGCTGGCCGCCGACTCGAACAGTTCCGGCAACCCCCTGTTCGGAATATCACTCGCCCAGTGGTCGCTCCACCGAACCCTGTTTGACGGCACGATCGACAACCTCGACTTCCCGCGGGAGGCGAAGCGAACCTACGGCATCGATGCGGTCGAATACGTCAATCAGTTTTTTAAGGACAAGGCGAAGGACCTGAAATACCTCGGAGAACTCTCCCAGCGGGCCGCCGATGTAGGTGTCAGGAACCTGCTGATCATGTGCGACGGCCTCGGGAAGCTGGGCGACCCCGACGCGGCTGCCCGGACCGCCGCGATCGAAAACCATTTCCCCTGGGTCGAGGCAGCCAAGCGGCTGGGTTGTCATTCGATCCGGGTCAATGCCGCCAGTGCTGGCAGTTTTGACGAGCAGCAGAAACTCGCAGCCGACGGACTCTCCCGGCTGGCGGAATACGCTGGACAGCTCGAACTCAACGTGATCGTCGAAAACCACGGTGGCCTGTCGAGCGACGGTGGCTGGCTGGCCAGCGTGATGCGGCTGGTCGACCGGCCCAACGTTGGCACCCTGCCCGACTTTGGCAACTTCTACGACTACGATCGCTACCAGGGCGTGGAAGAGCTGCTCCCCTACGCAAAAGGCGTGAGCGCGAAAAGCCACGCCTTCGACGCTGAGGGCAATGAGACAAAAACCGACTACCGCCGGATGCTCAGGCTGGTCATCGCGGCCGGCTACAGTGGCTTCGTCGGCATCGAGTACGAGGGGCAGGATCTGCCGGAGCCCGTGGGCATCAAGGCGACGAAAAAGCTGCTGGAACGGGTGCGGACGGAGCTTTCGACGTAGCCAGCGGCACCGCGGCAAGGTCGATGTCGACCACGACGGGAAAGTGATCGGAGACCTCAAGCCCGCTGGCATGGCCAATGAAGGCCCGCCGTAGCCCTTGGGCAAGCCGCCGATCCAGCAGGATGTGGTCGATGAGGGTGAAGACGTCCTCAGGATCGGCCGCCCCGTTCTCGTTGTAGTCCCAGTGCGAGGAATAGCGATCGGCCACCCGCGGAATGAAAGCCGCGGCATTGATGAGCTCCTCTCCCGGCGTATCGGGGTCGATGTCCCGCAGGTTCCGCAGCACTGCCGTCTGCGTCGTCCGCTCCCGGTCGGCCATCGGAACATCAGGGTCATAGTCGTTGATGTCGCCGAGCACGACCGGCAGATAGCCGTCGGGCAGCAGATCACGGCAGACGATCCGGCGGACAATTTCGACCTCCGCGGTCCGCTGAGCGTTGGCCCCGGGATCACTCGGGTTGCTCTTGAGGTGCAGCCCCACGAGGCCGAGCTTCCGGCCGGCCACCGTAAAGCAGCAGACGGCGTGCCGCTTGAGCACGGCGATCTCCTCGCGGCCTCCGCCCTCTTCCTGGGGCTCGACGTATCGTTCAGCGGTCCAGGGGAACTCCGCTTCCCCCGCCAGCACGGCTGACCGTCGCGGTGTCTTTTCGGGTGCGAACAACCGCACCGTGGCACCGTCGATCGTGTCGGCTGGTAGCCGGGCCAAGAAGGCGACATCAAAGCCGGTGAACCGATCCTTGCCGTCGACATGATGGGCCCGGAAATCTCCCAGCCCCTTGTCACGCAGGATGGCTGCGAGGGCCGCCACCGTCTCGGCCGAGGTGACCTCCGACAGCACGAGGATGTCGGGATTGACCAGTTCAATCACTGCCGCCACCTTTTCGACGTGCCGCCGTCGGCCGGGGTCGAAGCGTTCGCGGGCAAACCGGCTCGACTCTCCCGGGACTGCCAACGCCTCAGTGTTGAAGCAGGCGATTCGCACCACGGTAGCCGGACCCCGCTGGCCAGCGGGCAACACCGCCGGTTCTGCGGCCCACAACGACGCGGGCAACACAACGGCGACCGACAGGCTGTGCAGCACTGCCACTGCCAGCGTCGGCAGCCGGCCGCATTGACGATTTCTTCGGAGCATCGGTAAAGTTCCTGAAGTCAACAGGCTACCGTCGGGAACCCGGACGGTGGACTTGCTTGTTTGAACACCCGTTGCACTGCAGCATAGAAGAAGCTGAGCCGCTCATGCCAACCGCCACTCCAGGCACTGCCGCCGAAGGGGCCGCCGTGCCCGTTTCTGCCCCTTCCACGCCTCCCGCTTCACCGCCACGGCACCACCGTCGCCGAAGCGGTGACCGAGTTGCCGAGCTGATCCGGGTGGGTGAAACGACGATTGGCAGCGGCCTCTTTGCCCGCCGGAAAATGAGGGCAGACCTGATTATTGGCGAAATCGACGGTGAGATCATGGATGATTACCCCGAGGACCCCAGTTACTGCATGGCCCTGCCGAGCGGCCGGCTGCTGGAACCGGCCGCTCCGTTGCGGTTCCTGAATCACAGTTGCGATCCGAACTGCGAACTCTTCTATTGGGAGGACGAGGAGAACAACCGGCAGGAAGACCGCCTGTGGCTGCAGACAATCCGCCCGATCGCCGCTGGAGAACAGCTGTTCATCGACTACTGCTGGCCTGCCGACGCGGCGATTCGCTGCCAGTGCGGAGCGGCCGCCTGCCGGGGCTGGATCGTCGACCCGGACGAGCTACATCTGATCCCGGACGCCGCCGCTGGCGACGCCTGAGCCTGTTCGCCGTTATCGTCTGTACACTGCTGTCCGGCTACGGCCTCAGCCAATTACGGATCGATGATGACCTGCGATCGCTGCTCCGCAGCGTCCGAAAGACCGACTGGGGGAGCGGAACCGATTCCACGGCAATCGACGAAGAGTTTGCCGTGATCGATGCCGTCGGGGAACGCTTCGGCAGCCCCGATCGTGATTGTGTCGTCCGCCTCAGCCGGCCACGGGGCGGCCTCTTCCACGAACCCACGCTCTCGACCATCCGCGGGTTGGCGACCCGGCTGGAACAACTGCCGGCCGTCGAACAGGTGCGGACGATGTTTGACGTGCGGCGGCAGGGGGTGATCGGGGCCGTCTTGCCGGTCATTCCCCGCACGGCAGGACAGCTCGATGCGGAGACCCTGCGGGCGGCTCAGGACCGGGCAGTCGACCATCCACTCGTTGGCGGCCACCTGTTGTCGGACGATGCCAGGACCACCCTTTTCATTCTGCGGCTTGCGGAGAACGCCGACCGACCGCCCCGCCTCGGCCCGGCGGTGGAGTCGATCGAACGGGTGCTGCGTGCATCCGCCGTTGCGGGTGTCGAGGCTCAGCTGACGGGTCTGCCGGCGCTGCGGCAGCAGGCGGCCGCAGCGCTGCGCCGGGACATGCTGCTGTTCAATTCACTCGGCCTGCTGCTGGCGGTGGTGCTCTCAGCCACGATCGCCCGCAGCCTCCGGTCGACCCTGGTCGCCTGCCTGCCACCGACCGTCGGGGCAGTCTGGGCGATGGGCCTCCTCGGCCTGTGTGGAGCACCGATCAACATCCTGACCAGTGTGGTGCCATCACTGGCGTTGGTGGTCGGCACCTGCGACTCGATCCACTTCATCGAGGACATGCGGCGGAGTGTCAGGCGGGGCCTCGATCCGCTGGCCGCCTCCAGCGGCGCGGTGCGGCGAGTCGGCACCGCCTGCGGCCTGACCAGCCTCGTCACCGCCATCGGGTTTGCCTCCCTGGCGGCGGCCCGGATCGAGGCGGTACGGACCTTTGGCCTGGCCGCCGCGGCCGGAGCAATCGCCAGTTTCGCGGCGGTCACACTGCTGACCCCGCTGCTGGCCTCCACCCGCTTCTGTCAGGGCCTGCGGCTCGGACATTCCTGGCGGCTGGCCAGCCGGACAGCGGGAACCCTCACCGCTTTTTCAATCCGTCACGCCCGGCCGATTGCAGCGGCCGGACTGGTCGGCACCCTGCTCCTCACCCTACTGGGTCTGCAGGTCGATGCCGACAATCGGGTGATCGACGCCCTACCGCGGCGGGCCGAGGCATCGCGGGCCTTGCGGGCGGTTGACGTCGAGTTCGGCGGCGTGATGGGGGTCGATGTCATTGTCCGCTGGCCGGCCGCAATTGGCTGGCGGGACGACGTGGTTCTGGAACAGCTGCATGCTGTCCACGGCATCATCGAGCAGTCGGATGCCGCCAGTCGACCGCTTTCACTCGCTTCGGTGGTCCACGGCATGCCGCACCGGGCCCGCCACCGGCTGCCAGCCACAGCGGTCGAGGAACTGGTCGATCCCAGCGCTGGAATGGCAATCGTGCGAGCCCGCGTTCGTGACGCCGGTAGCCGTCAGCTGGAAACCGTGTACCGCGGCATCGAGGAACAGCTCGACCTCCTCGCCGCGGCATCGCCCGGCTGGCAGTTCGAACTGGCCGGAATGTCGGTCGTCTCGGCCCGCAACATCCGGCAACTGGTCCATGATCTTGGCGGTAGCCTGCTGCTGGAGGTGATCGTGATCGGCACAATCCTGGCGTTGGCCTTCCGCTCACCGGTGGCCGGCCTCGTCAGCCTGATTCCCAATGTCTTTCCGCTGGCAGTGATCGCCGCGGTGTTGGTCGCGACCGGCAGGTCGCTCGACCCGGCCACGGTGATCGTCTTCAACGTCTGCCTTGGGCTTGCCGTCGATGACACCGTGCATGTGCTGGCAGCCCTGGCCCGGCACCGCCGTGAGGGCGTGTCGATCGCCTCAGCTGTCCGCCGGGCGGTGGCTGAAACCGGCAACCCCGTCATGCTTGGAGGGCTGGTCCTGGGAATCGGCTTCGCCGCAGTGACCGTCAGCAGCGTCCCCTCACTGGCCGGATTCGGCCGGCTGGCCTGTGCGGCGGTGGCCGCGGCGACCGTGGCCGAACTGATCCTGCTACCGGCGATTCTGGTGGTGACCGACGACCTGCTGCGCCGCTCGGCCCGCTGGGGCAACGCCTGGCGGCACGACCCCATTTTTGGTCCTCCCCCAGCCGTCACCCCCGTGCCGAGCATCACCGCGACCTCAGGCTGAGTCTGACGACGAACAGGCGGCTCAACAGGCCCAGGTACGTCCCACCGTCACTCGCCTCAGAGGCCGGCCCTCACCAGCACGCCGCAGGCCAGAATGGCGAGGCCGGCCAGCGCGTGGGCCGAACCGGTCGAGCCGGGGCAGCCGGATCGCCGCCGCCCCGGACTGCAGCACCAGTACCGCGATCAGCATCGTCCCGACCGTGGCCAGGGTGAAGGCGGCCACCACTCCCGCCACCGCCCAGGGGCTCGCCTTCGCGGCAGGGTACATCAGCAACGGAATCAGTGGCTCACAGGGTCCGAAGACAAACAGCAACAGCAGTAACCAGGGGGTCCAGATGCTGGTGCCAGCGGCGGGCAGCAGTTTCGTTCGGGCCAGCTGCCGCTGGGAGGCCCGCAGCAGGCCCCAGAGAAAATAGACAGCCCCAAAGCCAATCAGCAGCCAGCCGGCTAGGTCACCGCGAACAGCCTCAAGAGCCTCCAGCCGAAGCACGGCAACGCCAACGGCCAGTCCCACCAGACCGATCAGGACACTCCCGGCGACATGGCCCAGACCACAGGCGGCCGTCACCCGGAGGGTGCGGGCGGTTGACCAGTCGCCGGCCCGGGCCATCGCGACGAAGGGGACATAGTGATCCGGCCCGAGGATGGTGTGGACCGTTCCAACGGTGAAGGCGGTTACACAGAGCATTGCCGTTTCGGTGGCAGTCATTTCGATGACCATCAGAACCTCGTTTTCTCACCCGCGTCCGGCAGAACCCCGCGGGTTATTTTTCTTGCCATCAGCAAAAAAACAAGTTTTGGAATGAACTGAGGGCTGCGGCCTGCAAGCAACACCATCAGAGCGAGGAGATGCTGTGCAACCCGCTGGCAGAATCAAAACTGAGCCACTGAGGTGTCATCGCCGTCATGGACACAGCAGGAAATCCTCTCCACGGGGCAATGGGGGTTTCCCCTGCATACCATCAAAACACGACGCTCGCGACCTTGTGAGTATCCGAAGGCTGCCTCTATCTTTGCAGCGGGCCGGTGGTTTCGTGATGCCACGACAATCTCCTGCGCCGAGGGCCTACGGAAAACGGCCAGCCTTACCATTCGCCTGCCGGCCCGCCGCGCCAACTCGACTTCCCGCCGATTGGGCTGTCCTCATGCCAGCCGTTTCCTCCAGCACGGAATCGCCAATGACACAAACCACAACGAATCCCGCAGCCGGTCGGGCAACCCGCTGGCTGGTCGCCACGATCCTCGTCGCCGCCACGGCGGCCATCGGCTGGTTCAGTTGGCGACGGGCCAGACCAATGCCGCGGCCGGGGGCAGTGACTGAATTGGCAATCGCCACGGTAGCCAAGACCGACCCCAATCTGGTCATTTTTTAGCAAGGACCTCTGGAAGCCGACCGCGCTGGCCATCGAGCCGGCCACGCCAGCCTTGATCGAGCAGGCCACCACGCTCACCGGCACGATCAGCCTGAACGAGGATCGCCTGGCCCATGTCTACCCGCTGGTTGATGGCCGGGTTGACAGCGTGCATGTCAGCCTTGGCGACCAGGTCAAGAAGGGCCAGCAGATGGCTGTCATCCAGAGCCGTCAGGTCGGGGATGCCATGCTCCGGCTCGCCCAGGACCGTCTGCAGCTGAGCTTCACCAGACGCAAGGACGAATGGACCCAGGCGATCTCCACAAACACGCTCACCATGATCGGCCTGCTGCGGGCCCGCGCCCCGGTCGAGGAAATCGAGAAGCAGCTCCAGAACCAGCCGCTGGGGGAGTACCGCGACAAGCTGATGACGGCCTATATCGACCAGACGACCGCCAGGAAGAACCTCGACCGGCTTGAACCGCTGCAGTCGGAGGGCATCGTCGCCTCGCGGCACATCTACGAGGCCGAGGCCAGCTGGAAATCAAACCGGGCGACACTGCAGTCGCTGCTCGAACAGCTTGAGCAAGAGGCCCGGCAGGCCGCGGTGATGTCGACCCAGCAGGTGGCAGAACTGGAAACCCGGGTCGCGGTCGATGAGGCTGCCCTGAAGATCCTCGGCCTGGATGCAACCGCAATCACCGAGATCGACCCCCGAGCGGGAGCGGCACTGGCCCGCTGCCCGATTGTGGCCCCCTTCGACGGCACGGTGATCTCCAAGGATGTCGTGCTGCTTGAGCATGTGGGGCCAACCAATCAGATTCTTTCCATTGCCGACCTCTCCAGCGTTTGGCTGTCGGCCGATGTCTACGAGGAACAGCTGGCCCTGCTAGAAAACCTGCAGGGCAAGGTGGTACGGTTTCGCAGCGGCTCGTGGCCGGGTGAGGTCTTTGAGGCCACCGTCTTCTATACCGGCGACCTCGTCGATGATGAGAGCCGCACGCTCCATCTGCGGGCGGTGGCCGCCAACCCGAACGGCCGGCTCAAGCCGGGGATGTTCGTATCGGTTGAACTCCCCGACACGCAGGCGGCCACCGTGCTACAGGTACCGCTGGCCGCGGTCCTCGAGCACGACGGCGTGCCCTTTGTTTTTGAACACCTCGGGGATGAACGCTTTCAGCGGCGGAACGTCGATCTCGGCCGTCGCACGGCTGATGCCATCGAAATTCGCAGCGGGCTCACCGCCGGCGACCAGATCGTCGTCAGCGGCGGCTTCGCCCTGAAATCCCGAATGCTTTCGGCGTTGCTCGAGGAGTAGCAGCCGGCCTGCTCCCGCCACTGTCGCCAAGACGCCTTCATTCCAGCCCCCGGAAACATCCGTCTTATGGTTTCACGGATCATCGACTGGTCACTCGACAATCGCTTCGTCGTCATGCTGCTGGCGGTTGTCCTGCTGGGTGTCGGCGCCGCGTCGGTCGCCAGCCTGCCCCTCGACGCGGTGCCCGATCTGACGAATGTGCAGGTTCAGGTCCTCACCCTCTCACCCTCGCTCGGCCCCGTTGAGGTTGAGCAGTTCATCACCTTTCCGGTCGAGAACGCGATGAGCGGTCTGCCGCGGGTGGAAGAGATCCGTTCGATCAGCCGCTTCGGCCTCTCCGCCGTGACCGTTGCCTTTGAAGAGGGCACCGACATCTACTGGGCGAGAACCCTGGTCAACGAGCGGCTGCAACAGGCCCGCGAGAGCATTCCCCCAGGGATGGGTGACCCGCAGATGGGCCCGATCGCGACGGGGATGAGTGAGATCTACCAGTTCGAGGTGCGGGCCCTGCCCGGCTATGACTATGACCAGATGGAGCTGCGGACGATTCTCGACTGGCAGATCGCCTTCCAACTGCGAAGTGTGCCGGGGGTGATTGAGGTCAACACCTTCGGCGGACAGCTCAAGACTTATGAGGTCCAGGTCGATCCTGACAAGCTGCTCAATTACGGCATCTCGTTGAGCCAGGTTTTTGAGGCCCTCGAGGAGAACAACGGCAACGCGGGCGGCGGGGCGATCGCCCGCGGAGCCGAACAGCGGCTGGTGCGGGGAGAGGGCCTGATCAGCAGCCTGGACGACATCCGCTCGATCGTGCTCGACAGCCGCAGCGACGGCACCCCGATCCGGATTGCCGATATTGGCGAGGTGCGGTTCGCCCCAATGCTGCGGCAGGGGGCGGTCACCCGCGATGGCAACCGGGAGGCGGTCACCGGCATGGTGATGATGCTGATGGGGGGCAACTCGCGGCAGGTGGTGGCCGACGTCAAAGAAAAAATCGTCGAGATCAACTCGACGCTGCCGGAGGGCGTCTTCATCGACACCTTCTACGACCGCACCGAACTGGTCGCCAAGACGATCCACACGATCACCGAAAACATCAGCGTGGGGGTGCTGTTGGTCATCGTGATGCTGTTCCTGCTGCTGGGCGACATCCGGGCCGGGTTGATCGTGGCCGCCGCGATTCCCCTCTCGGCAATGGCGGCTCTGATCGCCATGAAAGTGGCCGGCGTTTCGGCCAACCTGATGAGCCTGGGCGCGGTCGATTTCGGCGTGATCGTCGACGGGGCGGTGGTGATGGTCGAAAACGCCGTCCGCAATGTCGCGGCCTACCAGCGGCGGCACGGGGGCGTTCGGGCCCCACTCTCGGTCTTCAAGGAATCATCCCGGGAGGTCGGCACACCGATCATGTTTGCCGGGCTGATCGTGATCATCGTCTTCCTGCCGATCCTCAGCCTGCAGGGTGTCGAGGGGAAAATGTTCCGGCCGATGGCCTTCACCTTCATGTCGGCCATGACCGGGGCGTTGATCCTCTCGGTCACGGTGATTCCGGTGATGGCCTCGCTGTTCCTCGCCCGCCGGGTGAGTGAGAAAGAGACCTTCCTCGTCAGTTGGTGCAAATGGGTCTACCGCCCGCTGCTCACGGCCGCGCTCACCCGGCCTGGCCTGATGCTCGGCGGGGCGGTGACGGTCTTTGCCCTCAGCATCGCGCTGGCAAGCACCTTCGGTCTCGAGTTCGTGCCCAAGCTCGACGAAGGCGATATCGCCATTCAGGCCACCCGGCTGCCGAGTGTCTCACTGGAGGCCTCGATCGAAATGACCAAGGCGATGGAGCGGACACTGCTCGAGTTCCCGCAGGTCGAAACCGTGGTCTCCAAGACCGGCCGGCCCGAGATTGCCAACGACCCGATGGGTGTCCACCAGACCGACATCTTCGTGCGGCTGAAGGCGGCCGACGGCCACGAGGTGCCCGACTATGACAAGGCAGAACTGATCGAACAGATGCATGCCGCCCTCGAGGCCAGCGTGCCGAGCAATTCCTACAGCTTCACCCAGCCGATTGAGCTGCGGGTGCAGGAACTGGTTGCCGGGGTGCGATCAGACATCGGCCTGAGCCTGTTCGGCGACGATCTTGATGTGCTCGAGGTCGAAGGGGACAAGATCGTTCGGGCCCTCGCCTCGGTGCCCGGCGCAGCTGACGTGCAGGCCCAGCAGATCGCCGGGTTGCCCTACGTGCGGGTGATCATCCGCCGCGACGCGATTGCCCGCTACGGCATCAATGCCAGCGACGTGCTCGACGCCACCCGGGTGATCGGGGGCCATGTTGTCGGCGAGGTTTTTGAGGGCCAGCGGCGGTTTCCCCTGCAGGTGCGGCTGGCGGGCCGCTGGCGGCAGGACATCGAACGCCTCGGCCAGCTCAAAATTGCCGACTCTCGCGGTCGGCAGATTCCCCTATCGCAGCTGGCGACCATCACGGTTGAGGACGGCCCGGCTGAAATCAGCCGCGACGCCATCCGGCGGCGGCTGTTGATCCAGTGCAACGTCCGCGGTCGGGATCTGGCTGGCTTCGTGGCTGACGCCCAACGGACCGTTGCGGACCAGGTGAAACTGCCGGCGGGCTACTCGCTGACCTGGGGCGGTCAGTTCGAGAACCTCCAGCGGGCCAGCAGCCGGCTGCTGATTGCGGTGCCGGTCGCCCTCTTCCTGATCTTCTCGCTGGTCTACCTCACCTTCGGGTCGGTGAAGCTGACACTGCTGATCTACCTCAACGTGCCGATCGCCGCGACCGGTGGCATCGTCGCCCTTTGGCTGCGGGACATGCCGTTTTCGATCTCGGCCGGCGTCGGCTTCATCGCCCTGTTTGGCATTGCCGTGATGAACGGCGTGGTGCTGATTGAGCACATCCGCCACCTGCGAAAGACCGGCAGCGATCAGCGGACGGCGATCTTCGAGGGGTCGCTCGACCGGCTCCGGCCGGTGCTGATGACGGCGACGACCGACGCCCTCGGCTTTCTGCCGATGGCCATCTCATCGAGTGCGGGGGCCGAGGTCCAGCGGCCGCTGGCCACCGTGGTGATTGGCGGCCTAGCCACTTCAATGGTGCTCACCCTGCTGGTGCTGCCAGCGATCTACCCCTGGTTTGAACCGGTAGCCGACAGCGAGTGAGACTGCCGTGGCCACCGTCAGTCGTTGTTCACGGATCTCACGTTTCATAAATGACTGGCGTTTCAATCATCGCGATAAGCCGCCGCTGGACGGGGGTTGAGAACACTGCCCAGCAACAGCCTGCAATCGTCCCGTTGCAGCCCGCTGACGAGCCGCTTACTCGCCGTCGAGCGGCTCGGCTTTCGCGCGGGCGATGAGAAAGTCGAACAGCGGCTGGCAGTGGAAGAAGCCCTCCCAGAAGGAGTGGCCTTGGCCCGGGGCGATAATCAGCGTCACAAGGTTTCCCTTGCCCGCGGCCTCGTAGCGGTTTTTGAGTTCGGCGGAGTTGGGCTCGAGCGGCACGACCTTGTCCGCGTCGCCATGGATGATGCAGAAGGGCACGCCAGCCCGCGCCGGCACATCGATCCGCTCGATCGGGCAAAGGTCGGCAGCCCGGGCCTCCAGCTGCTCAGGGCTCAGCCCATAGGCGGCTGCCGCCTTGGTGAGGCCGGGATACGTCCGCCAGTCATAAACGGGATAGATTCCCCCGACCCCCGCCGTGAGGTCGGGATGGGCGATTGCCCAGGCACTGGCCCAGAGGCCCCCGCGGCTGCGGCCGAGCAGGGCCGGCTTTTTCGCATAGCCCCGCCGCACCATCTCGGCATGGAGCGCTGCGGCGGCCTTGACGGCCCCGGGGCTACCGTACGACTCGCCCGTATCGATCCCCGCCACGGCCACGCCGGCCGCCACAAACTGTTCGTGCATCCACTTCTCGGCCTTGTCGGGATAGGCCGGCAGCGTGGGCGAATAGAGAATCCAGGGCTTCGGGCCGTCAGCTGAGACACCAGCGGCTGGCGCGAAAAGAAACGCCGTGCGGCCAGCCACCTTGAACACCTCGCCCGGCAGAATCAGGTTTTTCCGGGGCGACGGCGAGCTGGGTTCGTCGGCCCTCGAACGGACCGACGCGTCGCTCGCGAAACCGACCACGAGCACAATGGTGAGCAAACGTCGAATAATCATGCCCACAGCATAACCAGGGTGAAACTTCCAGCAACGGACGCGGCAGCTAGGACAGGACGTTCAGTTGCACCTTTGCAAACGTCTCACCAGTCGGGAATAGCCAACAGGCGGCCCCCAGGCCGGTGACACGCGGGGTGGCTCCGGTGGCTCCGGTGGTTCGCCGAGACTCGTCGGCTCGATTCATCAATCGTATTGAAAGATGACCGATGCCTGAGTCTCGACTGAACTGATACCGCGGACCCAGTAGGCACTGAAGCCGGCGGGAAAGGTGTGCTGCACCGTCTCACCAGCCGGGACAGTGAAAGACCGATAGGGAACCCAGAGCCCGGTTCCATCGAGATCGACCTCAAGCGTGATCTCGGTTGCGGTGTCCGCCGACAGGACCACCTGCTTCCGGTCATAGCCGGTCATCAGATAGGGGTCGGACGGGACGCCTGCCTGCACCTGGGTCTGCCGCCAGGGACCGCCTTCTCCCCGGGGCTTGCCAAGCTGCCAGAGTTCATCGACTACGCCAGCCCAGACGGCTGCCTTGCCATCGGTACTGCGGATAATGCGGTCGCTCACGGTATCGGCATCGAGGCCGGTCAGCAGCAGCAGGCCGTTGTGGGAGCAGAAGTCATGGATCGCCAGATGGTGGGTGCAGATCGGCCGCAGCTTGGCGACACCCCCGGCATTCCGAGCCGGCAGCTCATAGAAGCTGCCGGCGACACTGAGCAGGTCTCGCTCGGTGGCGACTTCCCGGCAGACGCGTTGTCGGCCATAGCTGGTCGGGTCGGCCGCACCGGCTGAGACGCGTTTGTCAGCTGCCCCGTCGTGGGCCGCAGCCCCGAGGGGAAGCCGGAAGCGGCGACCTTTCTCGACGAGCACCACCGAGGCGTCGTCGACGGTGAAACTGTCTGCTGGCTGCGCCACATCTTTGACCAGCCGGGTCGCGGCGGTTGGATCAGCTCGTGGCACGAGCTTGAGGGACTGATTCAGCTCATAGTAACTGGCATCACTGCCATCGCTTGTGGTTGCCGCTACCAAGCCCAGGGTTTCAGCCGAGAGGCTTCGCATCAGGCCATACCGCTCAGGTTGATCGGCTGCTGCCGCGATGCCGGCGAAAAGGCTGCCATTGGCCGGCGTCCGCTGATCCTGATCACGGTAATGAAAGTGAGCCGTCACCTGCTGTGCCGCCTCGACCGCTCGCAGCCGAATCCAGGCTGCGGCTTCAGTAGCTGAAAAATGTCGGAAGACGGTGCCCGCCGCCGGCACGGTCATCTCCTCGAGCGTTTCCCAGGTGTCAGTACCACTCCGATCGACCTCAAGCACGAAGGTCACGGGATCAGCCGACGCGTGGGTAATCGCCAGCTGTCGTTGGTCATACCCCGAGAAGAGAAACGGCTCACTCACCGCACCCGCCGCCAGGTCCTCTTGCAGCCAGACCGAACCGCGGCCGAGGGCCGGCCCGAGCCGATCGAGTTGCGCTGGCTCAATGAACCAGAGATTTGAGTTGGATTGGCGAGGCCCGGCATGCCTGGCCTTGAATGGCCGTGTGTTCATGAACTCTGACTTCGCCGAATCATCGCAGCCCAAGACGACTTGATCCTGCCAGCGGCAGAAGTCGCCAACCACCTTGAGATAGTTCGACCGGGGCTCGATGCCACCGGAGGCGTGACGGCTGAAGCTGGCCGGGAACCGCCAGAAGGTACCGTGCATCGTCGCCAGTAGGTCGGCTTCGCCGATCTCGCGAATCCGGGGCCACTCGGTGTTCCAGCCGTGGGAGCCGTCGTAGCTGTGGCTGCCCTTGGGCAGGCGGTAGAAGTGCCACTGCCCAGCCTCGAGCAGTCCGAGGATGACTGACTTTGCATCCCAGCCGAGCGTCCAGAGCGGGCTTTCGGGATCATTACTGCCACGAATCCCTCCGGGGCCCGTCACTTCGGTGAACTGGTTGCGGCGGACGAGTTGCCAATCGCCCGAGCCGGCCCATTCGGCCAGCGCCCCGGACGAAATCGTCGGGTCACGACTGACATCCGGGTGTTTTTCACCGTTGTTGGCATAGACCAGCCGCTGCTGGCCGGCATACAGCCCCTTGCCGTGATAGCCGGGGAGTTTCGAGACCACGCCCTGCGGCGGTGCCTGGGCATTGCCGTCCCGGATCAGGCAGGTGACTGCCAGCGTCTCAACATCGACCTCATACAGACCCTCTTCCATCGTCGCGAAATAGACCTTCTTCGCCGGCTCGAAGAGATGCCGGGCCGTGCCGGTGAGCCGGCCGAACATCGCCGTCGGTGGAATCGTGCGGATCGTCCGAGCCTCGTCGATACAGTAGGGACCGATGAAAAGCTGGTTCGACTCGGCGTGGATCAGGCGGTTGGCGGGCGTGCCCCCCACGCTGCCGGGAAAGATTCGCTGCTGCAGATCAGAAGTGATCTCATAGAGCTTGTCGGATGAGCCGGCTGGCCGGTGCGGTGCATAGGTGATCACCCAGAGTCGGTCCGCCCACGGGACGACCGCGCCAATACCACACTCCCCCTCCTGATTCGCGCAGGTGAGCTGCGGATAGATGCCGCCGATCGACCTAACGGCTGGCCCACTGGCAGCTGCTGGCTCGGCGGCTGGAGTTCTGGCCGGGACTGTCACCGCTGCAATCATCACAACAGCAGGCAGAAGCCATTTGTGCTTAGACATCGCGGCCTCCAAGGAACGGTGTTTCGAGGGCTGCCAACCGTGGCTGGGGCTCGAACGCAGCGCTATCCCAGCAGCTTCCGCAGCACGAACGGCAGGATACCACCGGCGCGGAACTGGTCGAGCTCCACCGGCGTGTCGATCCGCACCGTGCAGGGAATCGTCTGCGTGGTGCCGTCGGGCTTGGTGACTGTCACCGTAACAGTGCCCCGGGGCGTCAGGCCGTCGAAGGGAATGTCGAAGGTCTCTTCGCCCGTCAGGCCAAGGTCCTGCCACGACTGCGGCAGCACCAGCGGCAAGACGCCCATGCCGACCAGGTTCGAGCGGTGGATTCGCTCAAAGCTGGTCGCCAGTACCGCCCGCACGCCGAGCAGCATCGTCCCCTTTGCCGCCCAGTCGCGGGAGCTGCCGGTGCCGTACTCAGCCCCGGCCAGCACCACCAGCGGCACGCCGCGTTCACGGTATTTGACCGCGGCGTCATAGACCGCCAGCTGCTCGCCCTCGGGCAGCAGCCGGGTCACGCCCCCTTCGGTGCCGGGGGCCAGCAGGTTGCGGATGCGGATGTTGGCAAACGTGCCCCGGGTCATCACCCGGTCGTTGCCGCGGCGGGCCCCGTAGCTGTTGAACTCCTCCGGCGGCACGCCGTGCTCGACCAGATAGCGGCCGGCGGGGCTGTCCTTGGCGATACTGCCCGCCGGCGAAATGTGGTCGGTCGTCACGCTGTCACCAAGGGCCAAGAGCACGCGGGCGCCGGTCACGCTGGCCGGGGGAGTTGCCTCGCGGGTCAGCTCCGCCAGGAACGGCGGCTCTTGGATGTAGGTGCTTTCGTCCTTCCATTCGTAGAGCTCACCCGCTGTCGTCGGCACGGCGTTCCAGCGTTCATTCGACTGCCAGACATTGCCGTAGCGGTTCTGGAACTGTTCGGGCAGCACGGCTTCGGCCACCGTCTGCCGCACCTCCTCGGGCGTCGGCCAGATGTCGCGGAGATAGACCGGCTGGCCGTCGCTGCCGGTGCCGATCGGATCAGTCTCGAGGTTGATGTCGATCGTGCCGGCCAGGGCGTAGGCGACCACCAGTGGCGGGCTGGCCAGCCAGTTGGCCTTCACCAACGGATTGACGCGGCCCTCAAAATTGCGGTTGCCCGAGAGCACGGCTGCGGCGACCAGATCACCTTCGGTGACAGCAGCCGCCACGGGCGGCGGCAGTGGCCCGGAGTTGCCGATACAGGTGGTGCAGCCATAGCCGACCGTCTCGAAGCCGAGGGCGTCGAGGTCGCTGGCCAGGCCCGACTTTTCCAGATAGTCGGTGACGACGCGGGAGCCGGGGGCGAGGCTGGTCTTGACCCAGGGCTTGGTGGCCAGCCCCTTGGCCACTGCCTTGCGGGCCAGCAGCCCGGCAGCCACCATCACGTTGGGGTTGCTGGTATTGGTGCAGCTGGTGATGGCGGCGATCACCACCGCCCCATGGCCGATTTCAGCCGAGTGGCCGTTGTTGGCCACGGTGGCATGCCGGGCCAGTTCGGCCTCGGGCAACGCAAAGCCGCGGTTGGCAGTTGGGGCGGTGAGCGCCTCGTGGAAGGCCTGCTTGACCTGCACCATCGGCACCCGGTCCTGCGGCCGCTTGGGCCCGGCCAGGCTCGGCACCACGCTGCCGAGGTCGAGCGCGAGCCGCTTGGTGAACTCTGGCTCCGCCGCAGTCGCGGTATGGAACAGCCCCTGCTCTTTGGTGTACCGCTCGACAAGTTCGACCTGCTCAGCCGACCGGCCGGTCAGCTGCATGTAGGCCAGCGTCTCGTCATCGACGGGGAAGAAGCCCATCGTCGCGCCGTACTCCGGTGCCATATTCGCGATCGTCGCCCGGTCGGCCAGGGTCATGCCAGCCAGCCCCGCCCCGAAGAATTCGACAAACTTGCCGACGACGCCTTCCTTGCGGAGGGCCTCCGTAACCGTCAGCACCAGGTCGGTCGCCGTCGCCCCGGCCGGCAGCTGCCCGGTCAGTTCAAAGCCGACCACTTCGGGCATCAGCAGAGACAGGGCCTGGCCGAGCATCACCGCCTCGGCCTCGATGCCCCCCACGCCCCAGCCGACGACGCCGAGGCCGTTGATCATCGTGGTGTGGCTGTCGGTGCCAACCAGGGTGTCGGGCACGGCGACGGGGATGCTGCCCCCAGTTGGGTCAGGCCGGAGGAAGACGCCGCCCGCCAGAAACTCGAGGTTCACCTGATGCACGATGCCGATTGCCGGCGGCACCACCCGGAAATTCTCAAATGCCTGCTGGCCCCACCGCAGAAAGGCGTAGCGTTCAGCATTGCGGCCAAACTCAATGTCGACGTTCTTGGCCAGGGCGTCTGCCGTGCCGAAATAGTCGACCTGCACCGAGTGATCGATCACCAGATCGACCGGCACCAGCGGGTTGATCTTGTTGGCGTCGCCACCCAGCCGCTGCATCGCCGCCCGCATCGCCGCCAGATCGACCACGCAGGGCACGCCGGTGAAGTCCTGCAGGACAACGCGGGCCGGCTTGAAGGGCACCTCGACGGCGGCCGGCTTGGCGGCTTCCCAGGTGGCGAGGTTGCGGACATCGGCCTCGGTCACCTCATAGCCGTCGCAGGTCCGCAGCAGGGCCTCGAGGATCGTCCGGAGACAATAGGGGAGCCGGGCGGTGTTGGTCACCCCGGCATCGTCGAGGGCCCGGAGGCGGTAGAGCGTGGCGGCACCGGAGCCGGTATCGAAGCTGGAGCGGGCGGAAAAGGGGTCGATCTGCGTCGCGGCCATGGAGGCAAATCTCGCTACGAGGGGAACGGGTGGGCTTGGAAACGGCGGGTGCCAAACGGCGGATTTCTCCCGCTGTGAAGGCCCGTATGATAGCAGCGCAGGCGGGCATCTCTGGCCGGTTTCCCACCTCAAAAAATTCGATTCGACATCGCCGCCGGCAGCGTGTATAGTTCAACTCACCGCAGGAGTGATCCAGCGACAACAAAACACTTTGACCTTTTCAGCGGCTGTTCCCCCCCCAAAGACCCACACTTCTAGAGCCGCTTGAAGGCCCTGCAGTTTCCCCAACTGCAGGGCCTTTTCCTTTG